>ULTX01072143.1_pt1 | contig 37338 bp, 28 predicted proteins | sample 1958041 | NCBI WGS metagenome assembly ULTX01 (sample SAMEA4835747, study PRJEB28245) | human gut metagenome | biome: gut microbiome; material: fecal sample | place: Denmark | collected 2008
GCGCCCCTCTGCCCGTCGCCTCCTGCTTCCGTGGCGTCACTACTGACGACCTCGCACCCTTCCCGTCAAGCCTTCCGCCGAGTAGTCATCATCATCGTCCGCGAAACCTCCCGGAAACACTCCCGTCGCCGTCCAATTGATCCTTGACGGCAGCAAAAGCCTCCGAAAGAGTTCCCTTCATCGTCCGTTTGTGCCACAACGACAGCATTATCGTCCAATGATGCTGTCATCCCAACTCTGCAAGTCCCTCTCGATCAACGAATATATCCCAAAATGCCGTCGAGATCTCTTTTCGTAATAAAAAGGAGCGGTAGCTGAGCCCGCCGAAGCATCGCTCCTTTACGTGAAAGCCACAATTAAGCCGTCAACAGCCCCGCATATCGCGGCTTTTGCCTCATGTAAGCAATCTGAATCACCGCCGGAATCGTCACACGATAAGCCGGCCCGGCGATGTCGATGACAGTCCAAAGCGCAGTAACCGCCCACCCGATCGGCCCGGCAAATACGGACAACCACTTGGTCAAGGCCGCATTGGCCGCAATCGTCAAGCCCCTTCCAGTCAAGAACCTCGCTATCGCGTTAGCGACCACGACGAGCCACTTGTAAGAAGCGAACCCTCCTTCCCGAATAGCCAATTGAAGCGCCGCGACCGCAGCCTCGCGTGAGTAGTACTTGAGATGAATGTCCATCTGATCCATCATCTCCTTAAGCTGCTCATCAGTCATCGTCTTCGAGATGTTGTCAAACATCTTCTCAAGCAGATGCCGCTCGATAACCTCGTCGGAATCTCCAGACTTGATTTTGACCTTCTGCCTTTTAGCCACATCCCGAAGAATCTCTGAATATTCCGGCCCCTCTCCCCGGACAATGTTGGCGAAAGTGTTGCCTCCAAACCTCCGGAACTCATCCACCATCTCCGGTGCGAGATCCCTCATGTTGCCCGGATAATTCATCCGATAGCCAGCCGTCCCCGTCAGACCCTCAGTGAGCCTCGGACTCCCGTTCCGATCAAGTGTAATGATGTCGCAAAGCATCCTAAGATCCTCGTTGGATGCGGTGTTGATAAAGTCTAATGTGTCCATATTTAATATTTTAGTAATTAATCCTAATTGTCTTTTTGATTCTGTCATCCAGTGGCCGGGTTCCTCGATCTGGATAGACTGACCACTGATGACGTGTTCCTTAGCGGTTTTTCCTCATCTTTTTGTTCTTCCTCTTCCCTCTGATGATCGCGATCCCCGCTCCGACCGCTCCTATTCCAGCGACTGTCCAACCGACAGGCCCGAGAGCCGCCAAGACCGCACTTCCAGCAGCCATTCCGCCTCCACCAGCCGCCAGACTTCCGCCTCCTACCCATGCGAGAAATGCTGAAGTCTCCGCCGCCCCAGCCAATGCCGCACCCGGCCCCGAGCTGAACGCTGCCCAAAGAATAGTCTCACCTGCCACAGCTGCGGTCGCTCCCGCAGCCCCAGTCGCAGCCATTCCGGCAGCTGATATTTTGTTTTTCTTATCCATCATTTTATTGTTTTTGTGTTTTCATAATGACTAACGCCTAAAAGCTTTACTACTTACGGCAGATAATCTGTTTTTCAAAAAAAATCATCACTGTCGGAAGAATGCATTATTAGCGACACTCCATGAAGAATAATGAACTGAAGAACAAAAGAATGTTTTGAATATTCAAAATGTTTTAGTACTTTCGCCGGTGGTATTCAACCCTATTTGATCTTTGAAATACATTCTACTTTCTTCTTATATAGTATGATAGAATAAGAAAGTGCTGAGAGCGAAGTCTATTCATTTCACTTGTTTTTAACCGCCGCAAACAGTTTGGTCATTTTTATTTTTTTGCCGGATGTAGGATGGCACGGTGCCTCCGAGACAAGGCTGTTTTAAACAAATCTTAAAAATGAAACAGACTGCTGCAATCTCATCAATTTCAGAAACCAACATTCTCTCAATGCTCACCAGCGAAGACATTAAGTCCTTTGAGGACGTGGTTCGTAGAAAGGAACTTCGTGACTTTTCTGAAATGGAATGCGATGATTTCTTTGGGGATGCGCTTGTACATCTTTGCGAAATGGCGAATCAAGGTTATTTCGACAAGAAGACCTTGAACTCGAAGGCTGATTTAAAGGCCTTGGCATTCACTATCTTTAGAAATAAAGTAAGAGATGCCAGGGATAAGGAAACTACACGCGTTAAGCGTATGGATAACGAATACTTTGAGAATGTCTCAGAAATGTATTGGGGAAGTTTTGATTCCGAGGGGGATGATGTCTCTAAGAAGACCGTGAAATTGGCTCGTAAAATACTTGACACCCTTCCTGGAAAAGAAGGCGAGGTCTTGAGGATGACGATCGATCACACGGATGACGAGATAATGGCCAAGCTTGGCATGACGCGCAATAATGTTCAAAAGACAAGATGCACGGCAAGGGCAAAAGTGGTAAAAGCCATAAGAACTCAAAATCTTGGTCATTGTATCAGGCGCTCAAAGGCACATTCATCCGCTGAGGACAACACCTCGGCGGATTTTTTTGTTTTTTCTCGTAAGAGTTCACGCACATGTTCGTTGTTATGGGTGAAAACAAATAAACATAGCATCATGAAAAAGATCAAAAAGAACTACATCTACGACCGTGCCGAGACTGCCAAGTCAAACAGACAGAAGATGTTCGATCTGAGCCGCTCTATTGCGGAGGAACGTCTGTCCTTCCGTGACGGCACAGAACTTGGCTCGCTTTCCATCGCGATAGAGGACGGATATACGAAGCGGAAGATCCGCCGCATTGTGGAGAAGCGGGTCAACCAAGACTATTGGAATCATGTAAACGATTCCAGAACCTTTGACAACAAGCACCGCGCCGCTTCAAAGAAATACGTTTCCAAGGTAACCCGAAAAATCTTTGGTGAACCCTTGACTGGATTCAGCCATCCTGTCTCCTATTAGAAGGGACGCTCTGTAATCATGAATATTACCGAATAAACAGTAGCTGCGAAATGAGAAAAAGGAGACCAGTATCAGAAGAAGAATTGCTTAAACCGCTGACTATCCCTTTCATGATTAGATACCTTTGGCAAATCGGATATATTGGAAGAAAGGATGATAAGTCTATAATAGTGTATCTTCGGGACATGAGCCTAAGGATCACTATGCGTAAAAATGAACTCTCAGCGTCTTTGTCATTCACCGTTAAGGACGTGGATTATGATGTGGAGTTAGCATGCTCGAACGCGACGATGACCACAACAAGAATGGTCAAGATATACCTTGAGCCTATAGGCAATGGCCGCTCCAACATTCACTTCGTGATCGATGCCTTTTGCGAGACCCGTTATGACTTTACAAGGATATTCAACAGCATATACCTCGCCCTCCTCCGTGCCCACAAAGCATACATGAAAACCCGCCGCGAGATGCAACAAGATAACTTCTTTGCCTCAATGCTGTCGTTTGTGGAAAGAAACCACTCGGAGCAGGTTGTCAGCTAAATGATTGACTGTTGTGGCGAGAGACATGTCTCGATATAAGGGTGACTAAGGCTTGTTAGTCACCCTTTTTACATGCTGCATGATACACCTATTTTGTGTTTTCTTCGATGTCTTTGGCTATTATAGATATTTCGTCAGCGATTTCAGGAATATCTTTGTCGAAAAGAATCGGTTCGTTATTATACTGAGGATACTGGTTGTGACTGAAAGCATTCCTGATGAGCCTTAGATCTTCTTTGTCTGATGTTGTATTCTGCTTGTCAAATGCTTGTATCGCTTTAAAGTCGATTTGTCCGCTCTCGTTCATGAGCTCTTTATTAGTGTACCCTTTTGTGATCTTGCTTTCGTATTTAAGTACAGAATCGAACACATCGACACGATGCCTGTCATAGCGTTCCAGTTCCTCACATAAATCCGTCATGCTCACGGCCTCATTCCCTTTATTGAACAATAAGTCAAAGATTCTTCTGTCATTCAATAATTTGAATACTTTGCCGAAATCCTTCAGTTTTACATTCTTTTGCAGAATCTGAACTTGTTTTGGTTTCTGCTTTTTGTTACCTGTGTTTATGGTATGCTTGGTTGTGATTGATGGAATTGTTTGTTCCAAAAGACTGCCCCCTTGCGGCTTTATATCACCTAACAAACAGTTATACTGCTCGGATAACCCAAGAGCCCGTCTGATTGTTATCTTCGCGGCAAGGAATAGAACCTCATCTTGAACAGCATATCTTCGAAACATCCTCTCAGTCTCGGTCATTTCCTTATATGCTCTTTTAGCGGCGTGTACGAAATCTCCCTCTGATGAATCATTTTTTAAGCCTTTTTTCATCAATGGGTTCATTTTGGACCAATGTATCCCACGCTCCAATGCTGATATGAATGGTGATTCTTTTGAGTTGTTTCCTTTCTTTAGAGTCAGGACCAATTTCTTTGAATTCTCTATGTTGTTGCTTATAAGAGAGTAGAACCGATAATTGTATTCATGTGACAAATCTCCATCGAACAATCCATAAAAGAATTGAGTTCCATCACAGAGATAATCTGCGAAGTATTCCATTATCATGTATGTAGTGTTGCATCTTCCTTGCGATGCTGCACTGTTGATAGCCTCTTTAAGGTCGTTTCCTCGTTCGCCTTTGATGCAGTCTGACAGCAACAACTGTCGTATATGTGATTCAAAGAGTTGCCGAGGAAGTTGAATTGGGCGTTGGAGATATCTCTCGGCAAGATCTCGATAGTACTGCTCGTTTCGATTCTCCCATCTTTTTCTTTCTCCATGAAGGAAAATGGCGTTGTCGGGGATGTCACTCTGTAGGTATAGAACTTTTTCATTCAGGTAGATTTTGTAAAACTGGACGATATCAGATGGTTGTTGTTTGATTACTCTGTATAAAAATGGGTGATCCCCCTTGCCATAGGTATTGGATACCAGATGTGCGTTCTTGAGTGTCTGAAGCAGAATGTTGAATGAAGTGGATCCGTCTTTAGTGAAGGTTGCCAGTCTGGACTGCATGACCTTGAAATTCAAGCCTGTCATCTTTTCTGTTGCTCCGCATTCTTGGAAAAACACGATGTCGTTGGCTATAAATGAAGCATATGCCCCGGGCTTTAGAGAAACATGATTCTTCTTCCCTGGCTTGTTGTCAGAGGATATGACGGCTTCTGAATCTTTTTCAAACCTCTTGATTCTGTTCTTAGTGCTTTGGAGCATCTCACTTATGAGCCCATTCTTCCATGCGGTGAACTTTTCGTCCTCATTACATTCCCGCACAAGTAGATAATCTATGATTTTGTCGGGAATATCCTTGATATCAATTCCATAGGAATTCCATATCCTATTTCCAAGTTGGTTCGCATTTTCTTCCTTTATAGGTTTAAGAATGCCTTCTTTGACATCGGAAAAGAGCCTTTTATAACGTTTAATGGCATCTATAATGATGTCCTCGGCATTCTTTGTCGATCTCTTGTTGTCTCCATGCCGTAGTGTAAGCAGATGATAGAATAATAGCCCTGGAAGTTCGTACTTGCTTAGACAGCAATCAGCTGTTTTTCCAGTTACTCGATATTTAGTTTCATCGGTCTTAGTAATCGAAGGTGTAAAATCGCCTATGGAAATACCTATGTTATCGCCGTCAAAAAGATATCTGACTCTGTAGTCTGATATGTACGGAAGAACTGAAGCATCATTTCGCGGAGTCTCATCTTTATTCAGTATGTCAAGGCCGGGCCACAAAGACCTGATCTCGCCGGATTGTTTCTGAATCCGCTCTTCTTCAAATTCCATCAAACGCCTGTAACCATTAAGAGGCTCTTCGAGCACTCTCATTCTTGTCTGACCGTCAATACAGTGTTTGTTGTCGCGAAACAAATAACGTAGTTTTCCCGCATTAACCTGAAATCGAAGGTGATCAAATGCTTTGCTTGAATCTATCCATGACAATGCCAACTGTGGGAACCGGTCTTCATGCCTTCTTAGGAGTATCGTTTCTCCAGTGTCTGCGACAATGGTGAATAAACGTTTATCTTCACTTCCAAGAAGTTCATACAGTTCAAATGGACATTTCTTCAGCTCATTCAGAATATCCAATGAAATTTGAACCTCGCTTTTTTCATTAGACAGTTTCTTTTCAGCCAATCTTATTCTCAGTGCTGTCATCACTTCCAGCATCAATCTTCTTTCTGAAAGTTTTGGAGCGACTTCACTGTCGTTGAAGGCGTCCAGAAAATGACATTGGGTCAGAAAAGCTGTCGCATACTTCTTCTCAAGTAGAATGCAAGTCAGCATCAATTTGCCGAAATAACTCAAATGAGTATTGTCTTTGTCAATAGTGCTGAGGTAGTATTTTTTGTTTGGCGCTGTTATACGCTTGCCGTTTTCATCATAGACGAATTTCACCTTATTTTCTGATATGAATTCTAAGGATTTATCGTCAATCATTCCTCTTTGAGCATCGTTCTTATTTGAGCGATAACGTTCCTTGATTATTCTTGTGGATACAGTCAATATGGATTGAAGGTATTCACTACACCTTTTCTCGGACTCCAATACTTTCTCATTATCATCGGAGATGAAGATGCTATGTGAGTACATATTTCGATAGCGACCTATTATGCATGCCATATCTATCAAGATTGTTCTTTGTTTTGAGAGGGAAAGCTCTTTTTCGATGCAAAAAGTGCGGAGGAAAGGGAAATGCTTGAAAATGAGTAACCTTGCCTTTTCTTCATCCTCTGGACCAAGTAATGCCGTCAAGATCCCCATATTATGCATGTTCACTTCTGTATTTCCTTTACCGTTATTGTCTTTTGCCGGCTTTAGGTCGCCAATGGAGTTGCTGATAAACATTAGGGTTTTGAAAAAGTTCAATCGAGCCAGATTCATATAGGCAGCCCAGTATTTCTTCATTTCCGTATCTGGGAGGCGTTTTCTTGTGATCCAAGATTGTAGTTCTTCTTGATGAGTATTCATGGTAATGTTTTATTTTTGCAAAGATAAAACATTTTAAGAAACTCGCTATGATGAAAGATGGTTTGTTTATGTCTGTGGCTTCTTATGACAATCTCAACCTTGCTTGGAAGTCTATTCTGTCTAAGGAGTCTGCGGGAGGTATTGATAACATTACTTTGGATTCATTTGGCCGTAATCTGCATAATAATCTGGAGAGCCTTCATCGTGATCTCATAGAGGGGGAATGGGTTCCACGACCCTATCTGAATGTGAGCATACCAAAGAAGGATGATGAAGAAAGGACTATTGGCCTGCTTAGCGTAGGTGATAAGATAGTACAGGCTTCCATAAAAATGGAGATAGAACCAATTTTAGAGAGGACTTTTTCGCGATCCAGTTATGCGTATCGTCCTGGGCGCGGTAATTTGAAATGTGTTCGAAGAGCATTGTATGAGACCAAAACACATAAAGACGGTTTTCATATCAGGTGTGATATAGATAATTTCTTTGCTAGCATTGACAGAACCATGTTGATGAAGCGTTTGCGTCAGGTCGTAAAAGATGAGAAACTTCTGCAACTTATAGATTTATGCATGTCGATGGGCAGTGTCGAAAAGAACCTGCATTGGGTTGAGACTGCTAAAGGAATACCTCAGGGAGCAATACTATCACCGATGCTTGCCAATTTCTTCTTGAACTCTTTCGATCAGTCAATAGATGATAAGGGCATTCCCTATTTGAGATATTCCGATGACATAGTGATGTGGTCAGGCTCGCGGCCAAAGGCTGAGGCTATAGCTGCTTCAACAATGGAATATCTATCTTCGAAGATGGGGTTATCATTGAATGAACCTCCAGATATAGGTCCTTGCTCAGAACCTTTTGAGTTTCTCGGGATTGTGATTTCGGCCACGAAGGCTTCTATCTCAGAGAAAAGGAAGGCGGAATTGTCGGAATCTATATCAAATATTGAACTCATCAAGAACAATCCTACAAAAATATATTTAAGAAGAATAGATGGTATAAACCGCTATTATCTGTCGGTCCTGCCGACAGAGTATAGAGAACTTTTTGAAGCGATGTTTGATGATGCGAAAAAAGAATGGAAATCAAAAGGTATCAAGATTTCTGAAAAAGTTCTGAAGGATCTATCAAAGAGACTGTTAGGTAATACGAATCCTAATACGGCCCTGATGAAGAATAGTGCCTCATGTTCAAATCTGCTGCAAAAACAGAGACTGCTGTCAAAAAGAAAAGCGGAATATCAACGTCTTGAATCAGAGAATTCTGAACTTGTGATCGCTGGCTCTGGTTATTTCCTTGGTGCCGGATATCGGGGGCTGATCTTAAAGAAGGCCGGTCAGCCTCTGAAGCTGAATAGTGCTGCGATAAAACACATCTCCATACTTTCTGGAGGGATCGCCATTTCAAGTAATCTTGTTGAGTACTGTTCCAAGAATGGCATAGCCATAGACTTTTTTGGGGAGCATTGCTCACATTTGGCGTCACTGATGTCTCCCTCAACCGTGAATTCTTCCTTATGGACAGCACAAGCATTATTGTCTGAAAAAGATTCCTTGAATTTGGCGAAGTCAATTATGGTTGGGAAGTTAAAAAACCAATTGAACTTATGCAAGTACTATAATAAGTATCATAAGAAGAATGTGGAGAACGATGAGTTCCCAGTTTTGGAGGATTCCTTTGAATGTGCGGAGAAAGCGATCGCGGATGTGTTTGTTGATAAGATGAAAGACTATCGAAAAAGCATAATGGCCTACGAGGCATCGGCTGCGGAAAAGTATTGGCAATATGTTAGGGATCTGCTGAGTAATGACGATGTGGAATTCTATTCAAGAGTTAAACAAGGTGCCGTTGATGTGGTGAATTGTATGCTGAATTATGGATATTCGATGCTTTATCCAAGAATTTGGCAGGCTCTATTGAAAAAAGGTTTAAATCCTTATTGTGGCTTTATACATCATACCGATGGGAATCCCAATCTTGTCTTTGACTTTATTGAATTGTTTAGATGTCAAGCAGTGGATAGGATAGTGATTAGTATGCTGCAAAGGAAGATGCGATGCTGCGTGACAAAGGATGGAATGTTGGATGATGACACGAAGAGATCTCTTGCTCAAAACGTGATGACAAGGTTGTATCGTTATGAGATTTATAGGGGTGAGAGCCGTCGGTTGTGTGATATTATAGACATTCAGGCTGCTGCTCTTGCTAACAGTGTCATGTCTGGTGCCAAATTCAGGCCTTATGTGGCTAAGTGGTGACTCGGATGATTTGCGAAAAAACTTTTTGGCTTATTCGTGATCGGCTGCGTTTTGTGTCATTTATGGCTAGCATAGTATGTTCGCAAACGCCCACATTGTGTTCGTAAGCCTCGCATGTTTGCGAATATTTGCAAATCTTGTTATTGGTAAGTGGCTTGTAATCAGCAGTATGCTTACATGTGTTTTCGTGAATGTCATAATCATGATATCGACCCAATTTCATTGCGATATGGTTATGTCTCATTGTGATAATGTGATATGCCCAAATGCTGTATGTATAATGTTAGATTTTCGAAAATCATTATGTATATTTGCGAAAATAACAAGAAGGTGTTGGCTTGTCGTTGATTGAAGTTCGGAACATTTCAACAATTGACTGCCAATCACTAGGTTGCAGAAGCCCACATGTGAGTGGGTATGACAACTTTAAATACATTCATGATATAATTATTTACCTGTGTTGCAGAAGCCCACATGTGAGTGGGTATGACAACTTTAACTTGAGCAGGAAGATAATTACCAGAAGGTTGCAGAAGCCCACATGTGAGTGGGTATGACAACTAATACAGAGTCCCTTGGTAACTGGAGCTACTGGTTGCAGAAGCCCACATGTGAGTGGGTATGACAACTTAAAGGGATAATCCTTATAAATGTTATCATTAGCTGTTGCAGAAGCCCACATGTGAGTGGGTATGACAACATTATTAATGATTTATGGTCGGCTTGGGTAAGAATACGTAGAGCAAAACGTTATCGTAATAAGAACTTTGTTTTGTTATGAGGAAACATAAAGACTATTACGTTGTGGCGTATGATATCGCATTGGCTAAGCCACGTCGAAAGGTTGCGGCTGTACTGGGAAAATATGGCCATCGTGTGAATAAAAGCGTGTTTGAGTGCATGGTTACTCCTGCGGAAGCGTATAAGATGAAAAAGGAGATTTCCGGTCTTGTAGATACTAAGACGGATTCGGTTGCATTTTATCAAATATGCTTGGATTGCTTCTCTAAAATTGAATATTATCCGAGCTATACCCATCATGCTTCTACTGTAAAAGTGGTGGCATGATGATTCGGTCTTTTATTCGATGAGGCAAATTATGACCGTTGCGTCAAAGGCACTGACTCCCATATTCATAAAAGAAAAAGAGGAGACTCAAACTGAGCCTCCTCTTTTTAAAGAGTAGTCGTTACTGATCAGGGCGTTTAGTCATCATCGGGACGTGAGTCCTCGTCTGGGTACATCATGTCCAGTGTGGCTTCGACCGTGTTGTCGTTCAACGTGTCGTACAGTTCGGGATCGTTTTTCTCGATCTCATCGAGTTCTTCATCTGAGAAGTCGTCGAATGTCCTGTCTTCTTTCATGTGAAAGTGTGTTAGTAGATTTGTTGTTTTTTTTCTTGTGTCGCTAGCCTTATCCTCTGGCGAATAGTTTCTGGTGTAGCTCCGGACACAACTTCTTTATCCCGTCGATCAGGGCGTGACCTCCGGTTGTCAGAAGCAGGATGCGGATGGCTATCGCCACTGCTAACGGCAATGCTATGCCGAAAACCCTGCAGATTACCTCCTTATGCGGCCTTCGCTTCGTTGAAGATCGTCTCTGGCTTCAGCCAGGCCTCATCAGGCATCGCGATCAGACGAGCGTTCTGGTAGGCCCCTTCGATCGGAAGGATTGTCTCTGGCACGTAGATGCCGTTCTCCGGGGTGAGGACAAGTGCGAAGTCTGGCGCTTGTTTGTAGCTTCCATTCAGGTAGATAGGCATCAGAAGTTGTATGCGGTTCTTCTGTGGACGGTACATCGGTGCGATGTACTTGAAATTGCGCTTGGCCATTCGTTTAGCTAGTTCTATGGCTTTTTCGAGGGCACTTGCCACTTCCGCAGGGCTCTTGGCCTGATACTCTTTCGGGAATCTTGCGCGGTTGTCCTCAGTGATGTGGGAGAGGTGGTCGAAGTTCGTGTCGATCAGCCAGCTGGACTGGAAGATCACCTCGTTCACATCCTCGAAGAATGTGGCTGGTTCTGGTCCGGCGTCATCGTGGAATCCTGACTGGCGTCTGCCTATGATGCCAGACTTCAGCATCCTCGGGTTCTCATAATATTCTTCTCCATTTGGCTTCTTTCTGACATCGGCGAGAAGCAGAATATCATGCCCGAAGGTGTCGGGAAGATTGGTGTTGAATAGAATATGCTGGCTGTCGTTGCTATGCACCACTTTGTTCTCCTTGCCCTCTTCAGCCTCCTTGCATAGCTTGAGGAACGTGTTCTCAAGGTAGGACTTGAGGATTGGATATTTGCAGGAGTTGATTCTGCCGGAAATATTCCAAGGTTCAGGAACCGCGCAGTTGACGACGCTCTCAAGGAAGGTGTCTAAAGTCTCCTTTGACGTAAAGACTATGTTTCCGATGTGTGGTTTGCTTGCAAGGGTGATTTCCATTTTGATGCCGCGCCGGGTCGTCCAGGTCACGCCTTCAAACGAATGCCTTTTATGGTTTCTGAAGAACAGGCCGACAATGTCCTCGCCTGAGGCTGTCTTTTTGCCGATGTCGATGACTTTGTAGGCCGCGTGTCCCTCATCGATTGGTGCCCCGTAGTAGTTGTCGCATCCATAGGAGTTGAGGTTGGTAGCGACAAGACTATCCACGAGGCTGTCGATCTCGTAGCCTTTGAGAGTAACGCCCGTGCCTTGGAGAAGATGGTTGAGCTGTGCCATCTGAGCGTTGAAGTTGCTGATGTGGCCGAACTTCTTGAGTCCGTAACATTTTGGTTCTAAGGATTTTCTCATATTCATTTGTTTTTATCGTTGTCGGGCCTTTGACTATTCATCGACCTCTGTTATATTCAACGATAGTGATAGTGAATTCTTACGTGAAATGTGAACTTTTTTAGAAGGCCATCGGGAGTTTAAGGTTGTTGATGAGATGACGGTAGCTGTTCCAGTCGTTGCCCTTCTCGGTACGTGCCTCACGGAGGCTCTTGAGGAATTCTTGCTCATCGCTGTTCTGATCAAGGAGCAGCTCGATGAGTTTACACTCATGTGCCTCCTTGTTCTCTTCCTTGTACTCCTTAATGATGTCAGGATGCTTCCAAAGCATCCATCGAAGAGCAATGTGGTACTTGTCGTAGGATGGGGTTTCGGCTATGAGGCTGCGAATCACCCCGATTCCAGGGTCTCCATACTGCCTTTCATTCAGAATCGCCAGCCGGTATTTCAACTTTCTGAAGGTAATGGAGTCCAACCCCATTTCCCTCGCAGAGTTGAATATGGCCAACATTCTATAGTAAAGATCCTCGAGTTCAGTCCACTGCTCCTTGTCCTCAAGACATCGACCAAGCATATAGAGTCCCAAAAGGTTGTTGTCCAGCCAAGTCGGATCAAGGCGACGTAGTATCTCTTCTGCGGCTCCTTTCTTGCCGCTATAGTAGAGACCGCAGGCGTTCATTACGTTGAATTCATTGCCATAAGCGTTCGCCATTATCCAAGGAATGCCTTGAAGGCAAGCGTCATCGACGGTGAAAGCCATAGCTCTGGTGAAGTAGTCGCAGGCTCTGTCTGTGTGTCCGGCTTTGGATTCTGTCACAGCCATTTTGTATAGGGTAACGGCGGCTCCATCGTAGTCTTTCTTTTTCTCGAAAGTGTTGATTGCCTCACCAATGCTTAGCTCCCGGTCAATTGCGTTGCTGTCATTGAAATCTTTTGCGAATTCAAGGACGGCGCGTGATGTCATGACGGAGGCCGGACTCATCGGACGAAGCAACTCCAATCCATCAAGGGATCTTGCCCTACTGAGTGCCACATACGCTTGACCATTTGAGAATGCTCCTCTGCCAAAGTCAATGGCAACTCGGTCGAATGTCAGTGATTGGCTTTTATGGATGGTTATCGCCCAAGCAAGCCTGAGGGGAAGCTGTTCCACCCTCCCTGTGATTGTTTTGATACAGCATTTGTTTTCGTGGTCATACTCGTAGTCGATGGTCTCCCACGCATCACGCTCTACGAGGTACTCTTCTCCATTCTCGAGTCTGACATTGACATTCTCTTCGCCAAGATTTGCCACGACACCTATGGTGCCGTTGACCCACCTGCGAGCGCGATCGTTTTTCGTGAACATTACCTGTGCACCAACCTTCAGTGTGAGTGTCTCGTCGGTCACTTCGGAAGCCATCTTTGCCTTTCCGGTGCAGATGGCCTTGTAGGCTTTTGATTCTGATGAGATTTCCGCAATGCGTTCATCATTGATCCTTTTGGCGTCAGCGTTGGTCGATGTCAAGGTGATTCTCATCTTTTCGTCGTCACACAACGACACTCGACTGTTGATTCTTGTCAAGTCGAATCCTGTGATCTTTCCAAGTCGGACGTGTTCAAGCAATTCGATGAATCCCGGATCATTCTGCCGATAGATTTTTAGGAATTCAATCTTCGGAAGTTTCATCCGTTCGATCACAGCCGCTTTATAGAAGTAGCAGCAATCATGACCATAGATTTCCTTAAGAGTCGCACGGTCTTTTTGTGAGGCTATTGGCTCAAGTTGGAACATGTCACCGACAAACACCATCTGGATGCCTCCGAATGGAGCGGAGTTGCCGACATAGTGGCGTAGTGTCCTGTCAATTGCGTCTATGATGTCACAGCGGACCATGGACACTTCATCGATGATGATGGTGTCGAGATTTCGCACAAGGCCAATCTTTGTCCTGTTCATGTTTCCGATCTCTCCGGGTCCGAGTACTCCGAAGTTGAATCCGAAGAATGAATGAATAGTCTGACCTCCGGCATTGATCGCTGCCTGTCCTGTCGGAGCGAGGATCACGAAGTTCTTCTTGATGCTTTTCTGGACATTCTTGAGGAAGGTGGTTTTGCCAGTTCCGGCTCTTCCTGAAAGGAAAAAGCTATTGTTGGTTCTTTCGATCATCATGTGGGCTGATCTTTGTTCGTTGTTGAGGCTGTCGAATTTTGCTTCCATAGTCAATTGTTTTTTAAGTTCTAATATTCAGTAACGGTCATTCATGGATATTCTTTCATTCAAGATTTGCTCTGTCAGGGAACCTGATCATTTGTGTGTCGTCTTGCCCGATGATGCCATGGCCATATCGAATAGTTCCACCGGGATTTTCTGTAACCTCACTCCGCCCCATTCAATCGGCTTGTTGGCTGCGGAGTGTATGAAGGACTTTATTCTTTCGGTGAAACTTATCCAGTGGTAGCTGAAGATGACACCGTCAACATCGAAAAAGACAGCGCCTTCTTCCTTGTTGTAGTAGGCTCTTACTCCTTCGATAGGATTGGCTATCCACTGATCGAAGAGGATGGCGGCTCGTCCTTTGATGAATCCGTATGAGAGTTCGGACGTCCATCGTTTGTCCTTGATCGCGGCATTCAGCAGGTTAAGCGCGCTCAGAACACGGAAGAATCCTTCTTGGGTGTCACACCTTTCGGTAGCGACTCCAAGAGCTTCGGTGATAATCATCTCGTCAAGGCCTTTGTCGGTCCTGTTCTCATTCTGCTTGTGGATTCTCTCTACCTGTTGTCTCTTCGGTTCTTTACTCATTTCTTTAAGCTTTTTACTCCAACTAACGGATGATTTCCGGTGTTCTTACGGACTTTTTCGGCTTTGTGACACTTTTTTTGTGTGTAAGCACATTGCGTTTACGGTTTGTGATTGATGTTCCGATCCTTCGCAGCGACGTAAACCTTTCAAAATGTTGCCGTTGCTATCCGCACGTCCCTCTTCGGCAACGAAAAAGCCTATAACTGTCGCCATAGCCCTCCATGTGGACATCTCTGGTAACAAATATGCTGCAAAACGTTACCGAAGAGTTCTTGTAACAACTCCTTCGGAGTCGATTACTTCAATGACGTACATTATGCTCCGTGGGTGTCGGTTGTTCTTTGAGGATAAATCCGTATATTTGGGATGTATGGGCAATTGAGGTCTGTCCTGCGGTAAAAGAGGCTGATAGTATTAATAGAAAGGAATGCTATGACTACGGAGGATTTAGAGAAGATGACTCGCCACGGTGAGACATGCTCTGGTCAGCCGTTTACTTACTGCCGGGAATGCAGTAAATGATGGAGTCGAGGCCGTAAGTAGTATCGAATAGTCAAGGAGTGATGAAGAATTTTCAAGGAGTAGAGTTGAAAAGTCAGGGAGTAAGGTCGAACTACTCCTTAGACTTTTGTGCTGAACCAAGAAGTTTGGCAGAAGTAGCTGTACATCTTGGTATGAAAGAGAAATATAACATGAAAAAGAAATATGTAGACCCTTTGTTGGGAGAGTCATTAAGTATGACAGAGCCGGATTCTCCTGATAGCCCCACTCAGAAATATGTTGCCATAAAGAACCGTTAAGGATGGTCAGACAGCATGTGAAGTTAAAAATATTGAATATGAGGAAAATAGCCTTTTTGATGGCGCTGATGCTGTCCGTGTGTCCGCTCGGCGCCGGGATGTGGGTCTCTGCGCGGGAACTGACTCCGCGCTGGACTTTGGAATATTCACGGAAAGACACTTCGGCGCTTTTCATGGACATCTACTCTCCGGCGGAGGGGAGCGTGACGGAGATTGACGGCCGCAGGGAGCCGACGATCCTCTATGTGTTCGGAGGCGGGTTCATGGAGGGCAACAGGCGTGACGGTACAGCGATGGAGTGGTTCCGGGATCTGACCGCTGATGGCTATGGGGTGGTGGCGATTGACTACCGCCTTGGCTTAAAGGGGGTTAGGGGCGTTACTGCCTCGGAGTTCGTCGTGCTGTTGGAAAGGGCTATAAACCTTGCGGTTGAGGATCTGTTCAGCGCGACATCCTATCTGATCGAGCATCGGGATGAACTGGGCATAGATCCGTCCGCCCTTGTGGTCGCGGGATCCTCCGCCGGCGCGATAACCGCGTTACAGGCTGAATATGAGATCTGTAACGGAACGCCCGTCGCGTCGGTGCTGCCGGAGGGCTTCAACTATGCCGGCGTGATGTCCTTCGCCGGAGCGCTGCTTGTCAAAGGATGTGCTATTGAATATTCCCGAAAACCTTGTCCGACACTTTTGATGCACGGCACGAAGGATGACATCGTGCCTTATGAGGTTACCAGTTACGGCGGCTACTCGTTCAGCGGCTCGTCAGCCCTGGCCAAGGCGTTGTCTGACAACGGTTATGACTATCGCATCTACCGGTACCTTGGCAACAATCACACTGTCGCCGGCTTTATGCATTTCACTCTGGACATAGAAAGAGATTTCTTGGAGCGTAACGTGATGCAGGCTGTCCGTCTGAACGTTGACGCTCTGATAGAAGACCCGTCCCTGCCATATTACCTCTCAGGTAACAGCAATCTTTACGACATCAAGACCGATTGACCAGACGCGAGATGGAGACGATGGGGAAGCGTCGTGAATCGCAACAGCCTGATTATCTGTGGACAAGACATCCGTCTTTGGTCGGCATGGACTAAAGGGAATCGTTTATGTTGCTCTAAATGAGAAGATTACTGCTCATCTGCTGATACAAAGCAGGTGAGCTCTAATGCTTTATTGATAAAGTTATTAGCGCATTTCCTTTGGACGCGGCTCCGCATTTTTCTCGCTGTATTCAACCGAGTTCTGTCATGCTTCTAATGGCAGAAAAGTATTATTTACAGTTTTATACATAATACACTAATGCTCAATCAATTACTAATTATAGTAAAAAATTGGATTAATAATATTGTATTTTATTGTTTGTATATTGATTGAAAAGTATTATATTTGACACAACACTAAAAATAAAGCCAGATGAAGTCTTTCAGATTATCACTTCTCGCAGCCTTTTCATTAATGGCTGTCTCGTTTCAGGCAAAGGCAGGGGAATGGATTCGGATCAATCAGGTCGGTTATCTTCCCGATGCCTCCAAAGTGGCGGTTTATGTCAGCAATGACGTGGAACCGCATGAAATCCCATCATTCTCCGTCGTGGACGCATCCACAGGAGAAACGGTGTATGCCTCAAGACCGGAGGATGTAAGGAACACAGGTGTGATGGGTGAACTCAAAACAACTGTAAGACTCGACTTTTCCGCGCTCACGGCGGAAGGCAACTATTTCATTGTGGCTGGCGGATCAAAATCCTCCGTGGTAAGGATCAGCGCTGAGGCCTATGACGGAGCCGCTGATTTTGTCCTGAACTATATGCGTCAGCAACGTTGTGGTTGGAATCCATTCATGAGGGACAGCTGCCACGTCAAGGACGGCTACATTCGCTATCATCCTACAAAGGAGGGGCAGTGGATAGACGTGCGCGGGGGATGGCATGACGCTTCGGACTGCCTTCAGTACACGACCACTTCGGCCAACGCCATCTATCAGATGATGTTTGCCTACCAGAGTAATCCGGAAGCTTTTGGGGACGAGTATCTTGCCGACGGTACTCCGGGCGGGAACGGCATCCCTGACATAATTGATGAGATCTACTGGGGCTTGGACTGGCTTGACAGGATGAATCCGGAGCCGGGTGAGTTCTACAACCAGATCGCGGATGACCGCGATCATGTAGGAATGCGTGAGCCTGCCAAGGACATCGCGGACTACGGTTGGGGCAAGAACAATGGTCGTCCGGTCTACTTTGTCAGCGGTGAGCCTCAGCAGAGGTACAATCGCACCAATGCAACCACAGGCACTTCCAGCACAGTGGGGAAGTTCGCGTCAGATTTCGCGCTTGGCTCGAAGATTCTGGCTCCGTTCTATCCTGAGTTCGCCGCAAGGATCGGGGCTAAGGCTGAGGGAGCCTATCAGCTTGGAATAGATAAGCCGGGAGTTTGCCAGACGGCGTCTGTGGTCTCTCCATACATCTATGAGGAGGACAACTGGGTTGATGACATGGAACTTGCCGCGGTGGAAATGTACCATAGCACAGGAGATGCGAAGTATCTCTCGCAGGCCATTGGATATGCCAGAAGGGAGCCGGTGACTCCGTGGATGGGAGCGGACAGCGCGAGACACTATCAGTGGTACCCGTTCATGAATATGGGACACTATCACCTTGCCAAAGATGGCAACGCCAGAGTCTCGGCGGAGTTTATCCGCAACCTCAGATCCGGAATCCAGAGGACATTCGAGAAGGCAGAAGGGACTCCTTTCCTTTATGGGATACCATCAATCTGGTGTTCCAATAATCTTACGACCGCAATGCTCACCCAGTGCATTCTCTATCGTCATCTTACTGGAGACGAGACCTACAAGGAGATGGAAGGCGCGCTCAGGGATTGGCTGTTGGGGTGCAACCCTTGGGGAGTCTGCATGATTGTTCAGATGCCCGGGGCTGAGGTCTATCCTACCCAACCGCACTCGTTCATCGTCAATCTCAACCTTGGCAACACAAGTGGAGGACTTGTTGACGGACCTGTCTACAGCGCGATATTCTCCGGTTTAAAGGGCGTGAATATGGAAGGTGGGATCAACTATCTTGATGTCCAGCCCGGCACTATGGTCTACCATGACAGTACCCATGACTATTCAACGAACGAGCCTACTATGGACGGCACGGCGTCTCTGACATTCCCGTTCTCTGCCTATCAGATGGAGGGAGCCGCACTTAAGGGGGTAAGGAAGGATAAGAACGGTGTGGTCAGCAGAGTCAATGTCAACGAAAAGAAGGTCTATCTTGTCTTCACGGCGCATTACAGTTCGGATGACAAAGGACATTTTGAGAATTTTGACGGTGTGGTTCCCGTCCTGAACACCCTTAAGGCCAAAGGTGTGAAGGGCTCTTTCTTCCCGACCGGCGAGTGCTTCAGGCAACCAAGGTACAAGGCTCCGATCAAGAGAATCATCCGGGAAGGGCATTACCTTTCAGGCCATTCAGACAAGCATCTGCTTCTGTGTGAGGGTGGGGTCAGTCTTGTGTCCTCTGATTCCCTTGTCCGGGACATCCGCGGTATGGAGGCGGAGCTTGAGCGTTTCGGACTCAACAAAGACCGGTTCCGCTGGATGATACCTCCTTACGAGACCTGCGACGAGGCTTCCGCCTATGTTCTCAAAGGTTTGGGCTACAAACTGGTGAAGCCTACCTCAGGACTTGTCACGGGGCTTGACTGGGCCGCAGAGGGGGAGACCGCCTACAGAAGTGCAGGGTCGTTGGTTCAGAACATCTGGGACTTTGATGACAAATATGGTCTCAACGGGGCCGTCATCCTCGTCCATGCGATGAACTATCCTGGCAGGTCAAAGGAAGACCGGGTATATTCCCATCTCGGAGAAATCATTGACGGGCTTCGCGCGCGTGGATATTCCTTTGGTACATTCAAAGAACTCTAACGTTCAGACATTATGGCGGTAATAGCGATAGACCTTGGTGGTACAAAGGCGCTTGGGGCGGTCTTCGATGCTTCGGGCAAGATGTGCGCAAGGCAGGTTAAACTCCTTGACGGAGCGAAGGGTGATGCGGTAGGAGACATTGTCTTAGACCTCATCAAGGCTCTTTGCGGCTCCTGCCGGGGAGAAAGGGTCGAGGCGGTGGGAATATGTGTACCAGGGATAGTCTTCTCTAAGCAGGATGTTGTCTGGGCCCCGAATATTCCCGGTTGGGAAAGATACCCGCTCAAAAAAAGGATCTCCGGTCTGGTCGGCCCTGACGTCAAGGTGGAGATTGAGAGCGACAGGACATGCTACATTCTTGGCGAGGTCTGGAAAGGAGCCGCCAAAGGATGCGGCAATGCCATCTACATCGCTGTCGGGACTGGTATCGGGGTCGGTATTCTGGTTGACGGCAGGGTGCTCCATGGCGCTGAGGACATCATCGGAGCCGCAGGCTGGATGGCTCTTCATTACCCTTACCAGCAGGAGTATATTCCTACCGGATGTTTTGAATATTATGCCTCAGGCAACGGCATCGCGACCCAGATTCACCGGGCGTTGCGCTGCAACCGCAACTACACCGGGGTGCTGAGCGGCAGACCTATAGATGAGATCACGTCCCATGACGTGTTTGACGCCTACCATAAAGGCGACCGTCTGGCCGCGAAAGTTCTTGACAAGGCTGTGGAGATGTGGGGAATGGCCGCCGCTAATCTGGTCAGCATCCTGAATCCTGAGAAAGTGATCTTCGGAGGAGGAGTCTTCGGACCTGCTGAGGAGTTTATCGGGAGGATTTACGATGAAGCCTGCAAGTGGGGGCAGCCTATAGCGATGGATCACGTGGAGTTCCGCGTCTCGGAGGTTCAGGGAGAAGCTGCTCTTTATGGTTCGGCCTATCTGGCTTTCAAGACTATAGGACAACAAGAGAAGTAGGAAGGCCATGCGTGGATATTCAACATCATCAGTTTTCGTCTCGGCTTGCGCCGGGATGGCGTTTTTCGGGGTGGCGATGCTTTCCCTGGCTCCGATTCTCGGACAGTTGAACGGCATTGTGGACGGAGCCAACGGCTTGCCGTCGACAATGTCTCTTGGAATCCTTTTGGGTACAATAGTGTTCGGTCCTGTGGTTGACCGTTTCGGCTACAAATGGCTTCTCGCGCTGAGTTCCGTCCTTGCTCTCGCGGGGCTTCAAGGCCTTGCGAACTTCAGGGAGATAGGAATGCTTCATCTTTCCATCTTCTGTCTCGGAATAGGCGGAGGTATACTCAACGGCGAGACCAATGCCCTTGTGTCAGACATCTATGACGATGACAAGAGGGGAGGACGCCTCGGTCTGCTCGGCGCGTTCTACTGCGTCGGAGCATTGCTGTGGACCTTGCTGAACTACTTCATCGTGGATTTCACAATCACTCTCAACGCAGTGTCGGCGGTGATGGCGGCGTTCATCGTCTTCTTCGTGTTTACCCGTTTCCCTGCCGCCAAGCCATCGGAGAACGTGTCGATGAGGAAGACAGCCGGGCTGCTGAGATACCCTGCTCTTATTCTCTTTGCGGTCATCCTTTTCTTTGAGAGCGGTTTTGAGGGAGCGCAGGGTAATTTCACGGTCTCGTACCTCAGTGACAAAGAAGGGATGAGCATGGCCTCCGCCACTCTTGCCATGACTTGGTTCACCGTCGGGATGTTGGCTGGTCGTCTGCCTCTTGGCTTCATCCTTGGAAAACTTGGAGCTATCGGAACCCTATATTCCTATCTGTCCGCCGCTCTTGCAGGAGTGATGCTGCTCCTTCTTTGCTCCGGGAGCGTTTTTGCGGCCTACCTTTCGATGATTCTGATCGGATTTGGAGTCGGCGCGACTTATCCTGTCATTCTCAACTACATCGGCGGAGCCTTCCGGGAGCTGTCCGGCACGGCGATCTCGATTGCGTTGTTCATTGCGCTGCTGGGGCAGTACACTTTCAACAAATTGACCGGAGCCGCTTTTGACGCCGGGCGCCAGATGCTCTTGCCTGTTCTTCTTGTCGTTGCGGTTGCATGCATGATGACGCTTGTCCCTTTGGCAGTCAAGGTCTCGTCGCGGATGAAAGGATGACACTTTTATGAATATTCAAACAACTCAATAGTTAAACTTTTAAATCTACAAACAATGTTAGCAAACGAATGGAAACAAAACGCCTTCGATGTCATGAATGAGATCGAGGCTACACAGATGGAACAAATCAAGAAAGTTGCCGAGGTGATGGCTGATTGCATCCAGTCAGGTCATCTTGTACACACTTTCGGCTGCGGTCATGCCAATCTTCCGATCGAGGAGATGTATCCGAGGATCGGTGGCATCGTAGGATTCCATCCTCTTTGCGAGCTCCCTTTGACATTCTTCACCCACATCGTAGGCGAGATGGGTATCAACCAGTTCCTGTGGCTTGAGAGAGAGGAAGGCTATGGCCAGGCGATAATGCAAAGCTGGAACTTCGACAAGAATGATCTTCTCTGGATCTTCTCGCACACCGGAGTGAACGCTGTCAACATTGATGTCGCCAATGAGGCTCACAAGCGTGGCATGAAGGTCATCGTCTGCGGATCGGCAGGCAGGACCGGTGACAAGAAACCTCGCCACTCAGGCGGAAAGAACCTTTTCCAGATCGCTGATTATGTGGTTGACACATGCTGCCCTCTTCAGGATGCGTCCGTGACTTTGAAGAATCACTTCGACAAGATCGGACCTCTTTCCACAATGGCTTCCATCACATGTGTCTGGATGATCATCACGACAGTCTGCGAGATTCTTGCGGACCGTGGAATGAAACTTCACATCAACCCGTCCCACAACATACCGGGCGACACCACCGCAAGGGAGCGTCTTGCCGAGTGTATCGCCGCCTATAAGGAAAGCGTGAAAGGCTGCTGATCAGGTTCGGAAAACACTGAAACTATTATTGAGCTCTCCTCTGTCTGTCCTGTCGGAACCTGAGTATTCCGGAAGGCTCCCAGGGACAGGGATAGGGGAGTTTTATCTTTACCAATTATATTCAACCCAAAAACAGTTGTTATGCTACACACAGAAAAACGCTCGCTCATTCCTTGGACACTCAAGGTCTGCGCCGCTGTGCTGTCGCTTTTCGGGATGAGTGTCATCCCCATGGGCGCACAGTCTGTTCTGAGCGGTACCGTTGTCACAGCCTCGGACGGACAGCCTATTGTAGGAGCTTATGTCCTTGTAAAAGGTACCACTGTGGGAACCACTACGGAAGTTGACGGTACCTTCAGGATTGAAGCATCCTCCGGAACCATTCTGGAAGTCTCTCAGATGGGCTATGTCACACGTCAGGTGAAAGCTTCGGATGGGATCAGATCGCTCTTGATGAAGACCAGCTTTGGCTGGACGATGTTGTTGTCGTCGGCTATGGCGTACAGAAAAAGAAGCTTGTCACAGGCTCCACCGTGCAGGTAAAGGGCGATGACATCGCCAAACTCAACACCGTGGATGTCCTTGGAGCGTTGCAGTCACAGTCTCCGGGAGTCAACATCGTCCAGAACAATGGCTTCCTTGGATCCGGCTTCAAGGTCAACATCCGTGGTCTTGGCACAATCGGTGATTCCGCGCCTCTTTATGTCGTTGACGGAGTAGCCAACGGCAGCATCTCCGCGCTCAATCCGTCCGACATTGAATCTGTTGATGTGCTGAAAGACGCCGCATCAGCCGCGATCTACGGAGCAAGGGCGGCAAACGGTGTCATCCTCATCACCACCAAGAAAGGAAAAGAGGGACAGGCTTCTGTCACCTATGATGGATACTACGGTCTCCAGAATCTTTATAAGATTCCTACTCTGTTGAACGCCAATGAGTTCATGCAGATTCAGGATGAATCCAGAATCATGGACGGTCTTGCTCCTTACAATTGGGAGAACCACATCGGTCCACGTCTCTATAAGGCCATAAAGGATGGCTGGACAGGTACCAACTGGCTCAAGGAGATCATCAATGAGGACGCTCCTGTCCAGAATCATTCGGTTAATGTCACTGGCGGGTCGAAGACGGGTACATATTCATTAGGACTTGCCTACACGGGGCTGGACGCCACGATGGGCGTGCCTTCATCCATTCCTCACCTTGACCGCTATAACTTCAGGGTGAACTCTGAGAACACAGTCTTCAAAAAAGGTTCTTTGGATGTGTTGAAGGTCGGCCAGACCCTTAACTACCGCTACCAGAAAACCACAGGATCCTTCGCTACGGAGGGCATATACTGGAACGGAGTCCACAACATGCTTGTGATGAGTCCGCTTATGCCGGCCTATAACTCTGACGGAAGCTACTATGTCTTTGAAGACAGGGTGGCGGACAGCTACGTCTGGGACACCGCCAACGGTGCGGCGAAGAACCCGATCGCCTACATGGACTATACCTCCAACCAGAATGTGTCCAAGAGTCATTATCTTCAGGCCAGTGTCTATGCGGTTCTCCAGCCGATAGAAAGGCTCAACATCAAGAGTCAGTTCGGTTACATGATGAGCGCTTCAAGCTACCGCTCCTACATGCCGGAATATGACCTTGACGCCACTGCCAAGAGGGAGATGGATCAGGTCTCACAAAGCATGTCTCTGTCTAACCGCTGGTCTTGGGAAAACACGGCCAGTTACTCATTCAATATCAATGAGCATCAGATTGACGCCCTTGTGGGAAGCTCTCTGGAGAAGTGGGGCTACGGTGAGTCTCTCAGCGCAAGCAATGTGGATTCCAATTTCGGAGACCTTGAGCATGCTTATCTTTCAAATGTGTCCACTACACCTTCATCAATGTCGAGCATCAGCGGATCACCTTCCCAGAAGAACTCCATAGCATCCTTCTTCGCCCGCGCGAACTGGAACTGGAAGGAAAAGTACATGGCTTCGGCCACGATGCGCGCTGATGGATCATCCGTTTTCGCAAGAGGCTATCGTTGGGGCTATTTCCCTTCAGCATCAGCTGGTTGGGTCATCACCAACGAAGACTTCTTCAAGGGGCTTGGACTTGACAGTGTGCTGGACTTCCTCAAGCTTCGCGCGTCTTGGGGACAGAATGGAAACTGCAATGTGACCGGTTTCCAATACCTTTCGCTTGTGACCTCGAACAACGGTTACGGTGGCTATGTCTTCGGTGATGTCATCGACAAGCGCGAAATAGGCTCCTATGCCTACAAACTGACCAACTCCGAACTGAAATGGGAAACATCAGAGCAAACCAACATCGGTTTCGATGCAAGACTGTTCGGGAATCGTCTCGGAGTGGAGTTTGACTGGTACAACAAACTTACAAAAGACTGGCTTGTGGTGGCTCCTGTGCTTTACTCCTATGGTGCCAACGCTCCATACGTCAATGGTGGAAATGTCAAGAACCAAGGTTTGGAATTCGGTCTGCACTGGAATGATAGCGTCGGAGAAGTGTTCTATGGCGTAAATCTGACCGGAGCGCACAATAAGAATAAAGTCACCAAGATCGCCAATGCCGATGGGATCATCCACGGAACGGGAAGTATTCCATGGGAAGGAGCCGAGGAACTCTATAGGGCAGAGGTAGGCATGCCTATCGGTTACTTCTACGGCTACAAGACTGCGGGAGTGTTCCAGAATCAGGCTGAGATTGATGCTTACAAGGGAGCTCTCCTGAACGGTGAAAACACAAACCCTGGCGATGTCATCTATGTTGATTCCAACAATGACGGAGTCATTGATGCAAATGACCGTACCATGATCGGAAACCCGCATCCGGACTTCACCCTTGGGCTTTCCTTCAATATTGAGTGGAAAGGAATAGATCTCTCAATCTCTGGTTTCGGATCGTTCGGACAGCAGATCTTCAAGTGCTACAGGGACTTCTCCTCATCACCTCTGAACAACTACACGACCGACATCCTGAAGAGATGGACGGGAGAGGGTTCTTCCAACAAGTATCCTCGCCTTGCCAGCTCTTCAAACAGCAACTGGAACAGGATCTCTTCTCTTTACATAGAAGATGGGGACTATTTCAAGGTGCAGAACATAACCCTCGGCTACGACATTGCCAAGGCGTTCAAGAAGTTCCCTCTCAAGACTTGCCGTGTCTATGTGACAGGACAGAATCTCTTTACATTCACTTCGTACTCCGGAATGGATCCGGAGATCGGCTACGGTGGTGGCAGCGGCTGGGCACAAGGCATTGACTTGGGCTACTATCCAAGTGCCCGCACCATCCTTTTCGGAGTCAACCTCAAATTTTAGAAGGAGAAATGAATATGAAAAAGATCATAATCAATATTGTCCTTGCCGTGACCACGGTGTTTGCGCTGTCAGCGTGCGAGGACTTTCTCGACACCAAGAATCTTACCCAGAAGACAACCGAGAACTTCCCGGAGACAGAGAAAGACGCGCAGGAGATGGTCACCGCCATCTATGCCCATCTGCTTTTCGAGAGTCCTGAGACATCCTCTCAGTTCTATGTCGCCCAGCTTGCCGGAGACGATTGCCTTGGCGGGAACCTCTCGTACTCAGGGAACTGTGCCACGAACTTCCTCTTGTACAAGGACAATCTTAACGGGCTGCTTTCCTTGTGGGATCGCGACTACACTCTCATCAACAGGGCCAACAGCGCCCTCGCGTCATTCGGGAATGTGAAATCATGGTCATCCGAGGAGGAAATGAACCGCCTTATCGGCGAGACCTATTTCCTTCGCGCGTTTGCCTACAATGAGCTTGTGCAGATTTTCGGCGGTGTTCCGCTTAGGACCAACACCGAGACTGTCAACCTTCCGAGGGCAAGCGTGGAAGAAGTTTACACCGTCATCGAGAGCGATCTCCTCCAGGCCATAAGCTTGATGCCGGACAAAATCTACACCGCCGGCTCTCCGATGACCGGTCATGCCACCAAGTATGCGGCAGAGGCTATGTTGGCTCGTGTGTTCCTGTTCTACACCGGACGTTATGGGAAGGATACCCTTCCAGGCGGAACTACCAAGGCAGAGGTTGTCAAGCATCTTGAGGATTGCATCAATAATTCCGGCCATGATCTTGTGAAGGATCAGCGTGAGATCTGGGGGTACACCAACACGACGGTCAACAGCAACAATTCCGGCTACAGGTACCAGTACCCGATAGATCATGACCTGCACTGGGTCGGCAACAGCTGCGTGGAGACAGTGTTCGCCAACAAGCATAACCTCACGTCAAACTGGACCTACACATGGTTCTCCAACACCTGGTCCATGTTCTGCTCACCGTCAAACGACAACAGGGACATCAAGCAAAGCTATCCTTTCAGCTTCGGCTGGGGTGCAGGTCCGGTCTCTCCGAAAATGGTCGATGAGTGGAAGGATTGGGCCGCGAGGCAGGCTTACACAGATGGCTACACAGAGGATCCGCGTCTGACCGGTTCTATCTGGTCCTACACTGCGTACGATCCGAACAACAAGGGCAATGTCCTTCTTGACAGAAAACTCGACAAGGGAGAGCCTGACTATACCGTCTCCTATCGCTATTACGAGCAGACCGGCTACTTCCAGAAAAAGTACATCAATGTGGGTGCATGGGATGACGAGTCCAACTCTTTCAAGAACTCTTGGGCTCTTGTTGAGAATCCGGGTGTCACGGCCCAGACTTCCGCCCAGCTTGTGCAGACGACCGACCTCATCCACATCCGTTTCGCTGATGTGCTGCTGATGCACTCCGAACTTACCGAAACCGCTGACGGCATCAACAGGGTCAGAGAAAGAAGCCATCTGGCCCCGGTGTCCTACTCTCTGGAGAATCTCAAGAACGAGCGCCGTTGGGAACTTGCGTTCGAGTCTGTCCGTTGGTTTGACCTTCTCCGTTGGGCAGGTCCTTCTCTTGAGTCGGCCGGAAAGATCCTCAATGATCAGACAGGTTTCGACCTGATCAACGAAGGAATTGTCACCCCTATGGTGAGATACGATTACGCGGCACGTCTCAAACAGACCCAAGGTTACTGGCCTATCCCTCAGGATGAGATTGACATCGCGGGAGGAACCCTTGAGCAGAATCCGGGGTGGGATGCCTCAGCGGCATTTGTTGATTGGAACAATTTCAAATAGCAGATGAGAATATGAAAAAGATACGTATAATTACTGCCATAGCGCTTCTTGCCAGCATGGTGGCATGTAACCCGATAGAGGACAAGTCGTTGCGTGATGACTACATCACCAACGCCGGGACTCCTGTCACATCTGAGGAACTAACGTCCTATCTCCATGTGGATCAACCGTATCCGAACACGGAGACGGCTGTGGAAGGAGACCAGATCGTCTCCCTCAAGAATGATCGCCCTGAGATCGGAGGCGTGTGGCATGTCGTCACTTCCATGGGTGAGACCATCCTCAAGAGCGATAGTTGCACCTACACTTATGAGTCAAATGGTGAGTTCGAGGTGTACTATGTCGCCCTTTCCGCAGGAAAGATTGTCGAGTCGGCACATTTCCCGATCACTGTCACCAATGTCTTTGATCCGTGGGCCGGCTATCTGACCGGAGCAAAGGACAAGGCCGACAGGGGCGCGAAAAAGACTTGGGCCTGGAGAGAGGTCTCATGGGGCTCTGTCTGCAACATGGGAGCGCATGGTGGCTGGAAGTATGCTTCCGCCGGCTATACTCCCGAGTCCAACTTCTGCTGGTGGGGCAATGTCAAGATGAGCGATGTGTCCGCCGATGAGAAAATGGTTTTTGAATATGCGGGCAGCAAGATGACAACTTACAATGCTGACGGTTCAGTAAAAGCCACAGGAACATTCGGTTTCAACAAGGAAGTCCCTGAGGACGCGGTACTTGGCAGTCTGATCACCACCGCTCCTACCATCGGAGCAAGATTTGATGAGGTCGGGCAGGGACAGAACAACTCCTTCTACCTGCTGACTTTTGACAATGACTACATCACGATCTTCCATAAGACTCCATCCTCTGCCATGGCGGACTGGAGCGACTATGGTTGGTACGCTTATTTCAAGGCGGTGGAATAATAACGGCCATGTGTCTCCAAAGGACGGTGGGCCAGCCGGAAAACCGGTGGCCCCCTGGCCTTTGATATTCATAAAGTTTTTTCAGATGAAGATGCCCTCACATATTCATGCTCTAATGTTGGTGTTCGCTGGATTTGTCGCCTTTGGTTGCTCGCAAGGAACGACGATGACGATTGAAGGCAGCATTGACAGACGCTATGACGGTCAGACCATATTCCTTGTGCCACAGCCTTATCCCACTTTGGAAACGGTTGATTCCACCAAGGTAAGGAAGGGCAGGTTCCGTTTCACGGCGGATGCGTCCACGGTGAGGATGTGTGATGTCACCATCTCCAACAAAGCCCGCGCTCCGTTTGTCCAAAGGCTTCTTGTGGCGGTGGAGCCAGGCACGCTCAATGTGCGTCTGGACACTGTCAGCTCGGCCTGCGGAACACCTCTCAACGCTTTCCTGCAGTCCTGGAAGGAGGCACTTCAAAGGGGAGAGGATGTCGAGTCTGCCACCATGGACATCATACGGAATAACCCCAATCCGCTTGGGGGCTATCTGTATTACATGTACGACAGGGCGATGTCTGAATCACAGAAAAGAGAGTTGGACTCGTTGGGCATAAACACTTTCCGTCCAGATGTCAGCAGATAGATCCACAAAAAGGCAGATAGCGCTTGCAGGAGCGGCTTTCATCGTGCTTTGGACCGTTCTCCAGATTCTTTGTCCCTATCATCTTGCCTTCAAGGAGCAGGCGGATTATTTTCTGCTTGACCGCACGTTTGTCCTGTCATTTCTCATGAAACCGGCTTTTCTGAGCGAGTTGGCAGGCGGCTGGCTGACGCAGTTCTACATGCTTGTGGGATTCGCTCCGGTGGTGCAGACTTTGTTGTGTGCCCTGCTGTGGGCAGGAATGTCCGTCTTCCTGAAAAGAGAAGGCGTGTCCTCACCGTACCTGGCCGCTTTGGTCCCTGCTTTGCTGGAAGGGGCTCTCTCATGCCTTTTCGAATATCCTGTCAGCATGACCATCGGAGCTGTTGTGTCCGCCTGGGCAGCCGTGGCCTGCCAGTCGTTCAAAGGGCGGTTGCAAAGGCCTCTTGAGCTTTTGATGCTTCTTCTTGGCTATCCGCTGATTGGAGCCCCTGTCTTTCTCCTTTTGGTTCTGTTGCTTTACAAGAACCGCCGGAGTCCGGGCCATGTATTGCTCCTTGCCGTTTCCCTGACCGCTGAGATATTCCTTTTCAGGAATATCTACAGGCTGACATCCGCGCAGGCTTTTGTCTATCCGGTTGTTCCGGGCTATTATTTCGGGCGCGCGGCTCTCATTTTCTACGTTGAGGCCGGAACCCTGCTCGCAGCCCTCGCAGCCATGTCGTCAGACAAGTGGCTGAGACGTTTTTTGAGGATCATTTGCGGATTGATGGTCGTGTTCGCGTTCTGTCTCACTGTGACGCCAAAGGAGGAATGGGACATCAAGATCAGTTCTCTGGCCTATTATGGAAAATGGGACAAAGTAAGTGAGATGGGAAAGACCAATCCGTACAAGAGTGTGACAGGATCATATTTCTACAATGTTTCCTCAAGCCGCGAAGGCACATTGCCGGAGGATATTCTGGAGGTCTATCAGCCATTGTGGAAAGGACTGTTTCTGGCTATCAATGAAAATTCCGGCTACAGAAGGGTCTTCGACAGTGTGGAGGCTCTGATGGTTTGCGGCGATTTCGCCCAGGCGCAGCACTCCGCTTTGCTTGGCATGACTTTCACTCCGAGACAACGCTCGTCCAGAATGCTCCGCAGACTTTGTGAGATCGCTATGGCGAACGGTGACTTTGCGGCCGCGGGGAAGTACGCGGACATGCTTCAAAAGACATCGCTTCACCGCGGCTGGGCCTCGTCTGTGCTTACAATGATGGAATCATGCGAAAGACAGCCTGTCTATGGAAGCGCCGACGACATCCTTTTCAGTGCCAATGATTGGTTCGCATCCCTGCGCAATCTTGCGGAAGGGAATGATGCGGCTCTTGACAGGCTGTTGTGCCTTGACCTTCTTGTCAAGGACATAGCCTCTTTCAGAAAAGACTATGACACCTACTACAAGCCGAAGCACGCCTCTGCTCCGGCATTGTACCAGCAAGCTTTGATGATGACATTCGACGAGAATGTTTCTCCGTCAGAGCAACTCTCTGAATATGCCATATCCTCGGATGTGTCCGAAATGTGCCTTGAGTTCATTTCAAGACGCGAGGCAGGGGAGGTTTTGACCCCGGATTCAAGCTTCGGGAAGACATATTGGTACTACTATTATTTCGCTCAACCACAATGACAGGAAAAAACAAAATGATCATCGCTGCGGTCATGGCTGTGATGACTGTCTTCGGATGCCGTGAGTCAGATCACGCGGATCATCCTGACGGAATTGTGATGACGCCAGACTACAAGGATATTTTGATTCCGTTCAACATCGCTCCTTTGAACTTTTCCCTGGAGGGGGTAAAAGGCAAGGTAGAAGTCACGGTCTCCGGTCCACGGAGGGACTACATGTTCAAGGCCAGGGCTTCCAGAGTAGTGTTTCCGTTGAGAGAATGGCACACAATGCTTGGCTGCGAAAAGGGGAACAAGTTACGGGTTACTGTGACCCACGGCGGGACTTCCATTCAAGAGTTTTTCTGGGATGTCTCTCCGGATCCTATTGATAAATATCTCAGTTACAGGTTGATTGAGCCTGCCTACGAAGTCTGGAACCTGCACTCGGTCGAGGAACGTGACCTTGAGGGCTACAAGGTCAGGATCCTTGGAGACAACAACACGACAGACCATTCGTGCATGAACTGTCACACGTCGAACAAGGCTGATTCACCGGCCACGTTCTTCCATGTCAGGGGAAAGACAGGTGGTACTTTTTACGCGAAGGATGGGGCGCTCCGCAAATTGGACACGAAGACTGACAGCACTGCTGGAGCCGCTGTCTATGGAGAGATAGAAAAGTCGGGCCGTTTTGGAATATTCACAACGGCCCGGATAATGCCCATCCTGCATTCGGGACGGTTGGAGAGGCTTGAGGTGTTCGACACGTCCAGCGATCTGTTTGTTGTGGACTTTCAAGACAACACGGTCTCGGACAATCCTTCTGTCAGAGGAGATGAATTCCAGGAGACTTTTCCATGCTTTTCCCCGGACGGGAAAACAATCTGTTTCTGCCGGGCAAAGAGTCTTCCTCAGCCGGAAAGTACCAAAATGATGCGATATGATCTTTACAGTGTGCCGTTTGACCCTGAAACCGGTGTGTTGTCGGACTCTCTGACTCTTGTTTTCGAAGCCTCGGCCCATGGAAAGTCGGTGAGTTTCCCGAAATTCTCGCCTGACGGCAAACGTGTCCTTTTCTGCGTGTCTGACTATGGCACTTTCCCTATCTGGCACACCGAGACCGATCTGTGGATGCTGGATCTCCAGACATCGGAGGTGGACACTCTGGCTGGTGTCAACGGAAGATACTCGGACTCTTATCATAGCTGGAGCTCTAACGGGAGATGGATTGTCTGGGCCTCCAAAAGGGATGACAGGGTCTATGGCAGGCCTTATTTCGCCCATGTGGACGAGAACGGTTCGGTCAGCAGGCCTTTTGTCCTTCCGCAGCGTGACCCGGCCTACTATCTGAGCCAGAACAAATCATTCAACATTCCGGAGATATACCCGATGCCTGAGACATATTCTCATAGCGACATATCCAGGAAGTATTTCAATACACTTCCGGAAAAGATGACCTATAAGAAGATGTTTTGAACAATATTCATTATTTTTATCAAAACGACTGATTATGCGAACAGTGAGACGTACTCTGATGATCTTGGCCGGCTGCTTGGCCATCGCCCTTTCATCCTGCGAAAAGGATGACTATAAAAAAGGCGGCCTTATTCCGGGCGGGGGAGAAAACACCCCTGTCCTGCTCGATAAGGTGCCTGGAAGAAATGTGGTGGCCTACTGTACCTACTATGGGAAATCCATTCCGGACGTGAATGCCGTGACGCAGATCAACTATGCTTTCGCGGAACTCTATGTCAAAGATGGAGAGTATAAAGGATTCAAGCTTCAGGGAGAAGAGTCCAGATTCCGGCAGATAGTTGATCTGAAGAAGAAATCGTCCGGTCTTAAAATACTTATCTCATTCTCTCATACGGTCGTCAATCCTGACAACGCTCAAGGTGGCGGCTTTTCAAAGATGTCTTCAACCGAGGCCGGGCGTAAGGCTTTCGCCAAGGATTGCCTTGCGTTCTGTCAGAAGTGGGGCATCGACGGAGTGGACATAGACTGGGAGATGCCGGGCGTCTCATGGAGCGGCCACGCCTGTGATCCGATGCATGACACGGAGAACTTCACTCTGCTGATGAGCCAGCTCAGGCAGACTCTCGGAAACCGCTATCTGGTGACCTATGCCGGCTATGTCAAGAACAAGGTGTCAGATGACGATGGCTCAGGCAGATATTTTGACCTCGTGGCACTCAAGGACATGGTTGACTATGTGTATGTGATGACCTACGACCTTGACGCGGCCCCTCATCACCATAGCGCCATTGACGATCCAAGAGCCTACTGGGACTGGAAAAGAACTTTTGAGGAATATGCAAAAGCAGGCTTCCCGAAGGAGAAGATGATTTTCGGAGTCCCTTTCTATGCCCGGCACTCTTTCTCTGAGAATCCTACGGCGATCGACTACAAGAAAATTCTGACACTGGATGAGTCGTTGTACAAAATTGACAATTGGGATGACAAGGCTGGGTGTCCGTACATCTCGGTGAAAGCCTCCGGCGCTTTCTATGCCGGTTATGACAATGCCAGAAGCATTGCGGTCAAGGCTGAATGGGCGATGACCAGAGGTATGTCGGGACTGATGTGCTGGGACTACGATGCGGACGACGCGTCGGGTACCCTCAGAACGGCTCTTTGGAACGGAGTCATGGACAAAAGATATTAACGGAATGAAAAATAAGACTATAAAGATCATCGGTGGAAAGGTCTTCACCCCATCTGGAGCGAGGAAAGCCACGGTCATCATCAAGGATGGCTTGATCTCAGAGATAACCGGGGATTCAGTCGAGATCCCTGACGCGGAGGTCATTGACGCCAAAGGAATGAATGTGGTACCCGGAGGGATTGACATCCATATTCACGGCGGCGGCGGGCATGAATTCATAGAAGGCACCGAAGAAGCGTTCAGAACAGCCGTCGAGGCCCATGCCTATTACGGGATGACCTCCATCCTTCCGACTTTGCCGGCCTGCCCTGCCAGTACGATGACTGAATCCGTAAGAATCTGTGAAAAACTCATGTCCGATCCGGATTCACCTATTCTCGGACTGCATTTTGAAGGCCCGTACCTCAATCCGAAAAAGGTCGGAGCCATTATTCCTGAATATGTCACCCCGCCGATCAGAGGAGATTACGAATCAATACTTGACGGCACCAAGATTGTCCGCCGTTGGGACGCCGCCCCGGAACTCCCGGGGGTGGAGGAGTTCGGACGCTCCTTGGTGAATCATGGAGTGCTTGCCTCGATCGCCCACACAGTGGCTGAGTTTCCTGATGTGAGGAAAGCGTTCGACGCAGGATTCACGCACGCCACTCATTTCTACAACGCCATGACAAGTGTGCACAACGTCAGGGAGTACAAGCATGAGGGTACAGTGGAGAGCGTCTATGCCATCCCGGAGATGACAGTTGAGGTCATCGCTGACGGCAAGCATATTCCTCCAGTGATCCTCCGTTTGATCTGGATGATCAAAGGAGCGGACAGAACGGCCCTTGTCACAGACGCTTTGGGGTGTTCTGCGGGAGGTTCGGACCGCATTTTTGATCCAAGGGTCGTGATTCATGACGGGGTTTGCAAACTGTCCGACCATTCCGCCCTGGCGGGAAGCATCGCCACGATGGATCGTCTGGTCGGAACGGCTGTCGAGGCTGGAATCCCGTTCGGTGACGCTGTACGGATGTCATCTGAAACCCCGGCGCGTATTATCGGCGCCAATGACCGTAAAGGCTCCCTTGAGAAAGGCAAGGATGCCGACATCGTGTTCTATGACAACGACATCGAATTGAAGTTCGTGATGAGAAAGGGTCAGGTACTGAGAAACGATTTGTGATTATTCTGATAAAATATTCATTATAATGAGGAAGAGATATAATATCATGCTAATGTCTTGCCTTGCTTTTCTGGCCACCGTTCCGTGTCAAGGCCTGTCAAAGAAAGAGAGGGTGGTCAAAAAACAGATTCGCCCGATCATCGAAGCCATGAGCGTGCGGGATAAGGTCGCACAGCTTGTTTTCGTTGATGTTTATCCGGGAGGAGATTCCGCTTTTCAGGCCAAGGCTGACAGCATAATCGCGAAGGAGCAGGTCGGAGGCATCATCCTCATGGAAGGGAACATTGCCCGGACGGCCGAGACTTGCAACCGTTCGCAAAGTCTGGTGAAGGTTCCGCTGGCTGTGACCATTGACGGAGAGTTCGGCCTGGGAATGCGGATCAGTGAATTTCGTAAATATCCCCGTCAAGGTGTTCTGGCCGGGCTTCCTGATGACGGGTTGATGTACGAGATGGGGAGGCAGATCGCCAGGGACATGCGCTCCATGAAGATTGACGTGAACTTTGCTCCGGTTGTGGATGTGAACCTTCATCCTGACGTGAACACCATCAAGGACAGGAGCTTCGGTCCGGACAAGAACCTTGTGGCTGACTACGGATCAGCTGTTATGCGAGGGATGCAGGATGGCGGTGTCGTGGCATGTGCCAAGCATTTCCCCGGCCACGGAGACACAGAGGTTGACTCACACAAAGCCTTGCCTGTTCTGAAGTTCCCGAAGGAGAGATTGGATTCTGTAGAGCTTTATCCTTTCAGGAGGCTGATAAAGGACGGGGTTGACATGGTTATGGTCGGACATCTTCTTGTCCCTGTGCTTGACACCCTTCCAGCTTCGGTCTCAAAGGTGGTCGTGACAGATCTCCTCAGAAAGAAAATGAAATTCAGAGGGTTGATAATCACTGACGCGCTTGGTATGGAGGGGGTTTTGGAGCCGTTCGGCGGATCAGGTGCGAAAGCCACGCTCGCTGCCTATAAGGCTGGGGTGGATATCCTCTTGATGCCGGATAATGTTTCGGAAAGTATAGATCTCATAGTGGACTACATAGGTGATGACCGCAGGAAACTCAAGGACTTGGATGCAAGAGTCTCAAGAGTGTTGGCTCTGAAAGGGAAATGTGGGAAGTTGACCGGAAGGGATGACTTGAGTGTCGATCCGGCTGCCGTGGACACTAAAGGCACCGATGCCCTCATCACCACAATAGAGGAAACGCTGGCCGCAGGAAGATGACCCTACACGCTGATGCGGTTCTTTTTGTACAGGTTCCGGTACTCTTGAGGAGTCTTTCCCATCCTTGACTTGAATATCCTGTTGAAGTTCGACAGGTTGTTGAATCCGCATGCCTTGCAGATATCAGCGATCCTGTCGGACGTGTCAACAAGACTTCTGGCGGCACTTTGGCACTTTAGGTCAATCAGGTACGAAGATAGCGTCATCCCGGATCTCTGCTTGAAGAGCCGTGCGATGCTTGTTGTGCTCAATCCTGTCAGTTCAGACAGTTGCGAAAGGCGGATGTTCTTGGAGTAGTTCAGCTTGAGGTATTCCTTGATGAAACCAATCTTGTCTGGATTAGCCCCGTGTTCCGGCTCCGTTGACGATTTGGATGTCAACAGCCTGTAGTCGGATTTGGAAAGCGTGTGCAGGATTCTCTCAAAGATGAGGAACTGCTCAAAACTGCTTTTCTCGCTCGAAATGCTGTCCAAGAGGGTGTAAACTTTGAGAATGGCGGACATCCCGAAGGTGATTCCGTGTCTGGAGTCCTTAATCATTTCCTTGATGGAAGCGAACTGCTTTTTCTCAATGAGATTTCCGTCGAACAAGTTCGCCGGAAAATGTATGGTTATTTCGCGGACATCCTCCGATGAACATTCTCCCTGTTCCCAGGCGTGCTCGATGTCCTCCCCGATGAGGGCGATCTCGTAGTCGCCGATTTCCTCACTACTGTCCCCGACAACCCTCCGTACCCCTTTCCCGTTTTGTATAAAGTTGAGTTCCACCGCTTTATGGCGATGCAACGGGTAGGTGAATCTTCTTTTGTGCCTTTCGACTATTCTAAAACAATCCTCAGAGGAGAATTCCGGTTTGACGGTTATGATTTCTGACATCCTTATTAAATTTGCGGATAAATAATATCTTCAATAAACTTGCGAATTTACAAATTAATCTGTTTCTCTGAAAATCTGGATTGACACGAATGATCGGGACGAATGATCGGTGGTTTCGTCTGTGGTTCTGTCTGTGGTTCTGTTTGCGGTTCTGTTTGCGGTTTCGTCGAACGTAAAGTTACAAACTATTTCTGAATATGTCGGCATTCTTTACGCTTCGAACCTCCCCGAAAGGGTAGCCGTGGAACGCAATGACTTGATTCTCTGTAAATAAGACATTCTTCTTTAGATGGTATGAACTAAAGGATATTGCCTATCTTGCTCTTTATGAGGATATTACAACTCACTTGCTGAAGCTGGGTTCGGGTGGATGTTAATGCATTGTTCATGAGTATCTTAACGCAGTCTCTTGGGTGGAATCCAACTGAAGGAAAAGTGCTATGATATTCATAGGCAACGGTTTGCACTCCTCGTCGTGATTATAGATGACCCTTGCCGCAAGAGGCAACCGCCGGACTCCTCGATTGATGAAAGTGGCCTGAAATGTTACTTAAGAATTCAACTTTCGCAAGTAGGCAATTACCTGCTGTAAAGTA
>ULTX01005717.1_pt1 | contig 37324 bp, 25 predicted proteins | sample 1958041 | NCBI WGS metagenome assembly ULTX01 (sample SAMEA4835747, study PRJEB28245) | human gut metagenome | biome: gut microbiome; material: fecal sample | place: Denmark | collected 2008
TTTCGATTCAGGCTATATGTATATGATGCATAATGGTTCTGACGGTGGACAAAATTTCCATATGGACATTTTGAATGCATGGACTCCAGAAAATACAAATACCGATGTGCCTCGTTTAAATTCTCAAGATAAATGGGGAGGAGCTAAGAGTTCTACACGTTGGTTGACCAGCTCAAACTACTTAAGTATTAATAATATCACATTGGGATATACATTACCGAAATCATGGACACAAAAGATGCAGATTGAAAAATTACGCCTCTATTTTGTAGCAGACAATGTAGCTGTAATTTCTGCCCGCAAAGGTCTTGACCCACGCCAAAGTTATACATCAGCAACCGGTTCATTGTATGCTCCGATTCGTACAATTTCAGGTGGTATTAACTTAACATTTTAATTGCTAAAACAGAATAATTTATGAAAACAAAATATATTTTTACTTCTTGCTTATTGTCTGGATTGGCCTTCACTGGATGTCAGGATCTGGATACATTCCCTGAAGGAAGTACAGTTACTTCCGACCAGAAAGAAGAAGTTGCAGAAATGCAACCTGAAAGAGCAGAAGCTGGTGTGAATGCCATCTTCACTCAATTCAGCCAATACATGCCTAACGAAGCAGCATTGGGTGCGAGCCGTCATAACGACTTCGGATATCCGACTTTAATGTTGGCAACCGATGCAAATGGCGCAGACGTTGTAAGTGACAATAATGGATATAACTGGTGTGGATTCTCCATTACCTACGAAGATCGTATCTATACCTCCAATGAATGTCAAATGATTTGGAATAATATGTATGGTATCATTTATTCAGCCAATACCGTTATAGGAATGACTGACGCAGAAACTACAGAACCTTTATTCCAAAAGTATCTAGGACAAGCACTGGCTGCCCGTGCCTTTTCTTATTTTGTATTGGCACAGTTATATCAATTCAATTATGTAGGCCATGAAACATCTCCATGTGTTCCATTAATTACAAATGAGAATTCAGCTGAAGCAGAAATCAATGGTGCTAAACGAGCCACTGTACAAGAAGTATACGATCAGATTCTAAGCGACATAAACCGTTCCATTGAATACTTGACTGCAGCAGAAAATGCCGGTGAAGTACGTAATGACCAACGTTACATAGGACTTGCAGAAGCATATGGACTGCGTGCACGTATAAATCTGACCATGCAGAAATGGAGTGATGCTGCAAACGATGCAGAAAGTGCCATTAAAACATCTTCTGCAACTCCGGCAACAATCGCAGATGTCAGCAAGCCGACTTTCAAAGATATGACTGAAACCAACTGGATGTGGGGTATCTATGTAGCAGAAACTGACGATGTAGTTTCTTCAGGTATCGTTAACTGGATTTCTCACATGGGTTCATTAAACTATGGTTATGCCAATTATTCAGGTGGTAAACAAATCAATAAAAAACTGTATAATACCATATCAGATACAGATGTCCGTAAAGGTTGGTGGTTAAACGAAGAAAAACAATCTTCAAACCTGAATGCTGAACAGGCTAGTTGGATGGCAGCTTATGGATATCCGGCTTATACACAGGTGAAATTTGCTCCTTACAATGATGTAGTAGGACAATCGGTTAATGCCAATGATATTCCATTGATGCGTATTGAAGAAATGTATCTGATAAAAGCTGAAGGTGAAGCAATGAGCGGAAATACAGGAGCTGCAAAGACAACTCTGGAAGGCTTTGTTAAAAGCTATCGTGATCCGGAATATACATGCAGTGCAGCTTCGGCCACTGACATTCAGGAAGAAATTTACCGCCAACGCCGAATTGAGTTCTGGGGAGAAGGCATGATTTGGTTTGATATTATGCGTCTGAACAAATCGGTTGACCGCCGTGGTGCAGGTTTCCCGAATGAAACATCTGTATTCAATATAGCAGCAGGATCAGACATCTTGTTATGGCGCATTCCTGAAAATGAAATCAATGCTAACCCTGCATTAAGTGAATCTGACAATAATCCTTCAGCACCGCTTCCTACACCAATACCGGATGAAGAATAAAAAAGATTCTAATCATAAAAGAAGCCCACATTGCTCACCGCAACGTGGGCTTTCTTTTTGTCCACAATAAACATCACAATACCTTCTCTATCTCCTCCCAATCTCTCAACAGGAAGGTAGGCTGAAATTCAAGTACAGACGGTTCAGCATCCGGACAGTAATATCCCTGACCCATTCCTACTTTCCGGGCACCGACAATGTCATTCTTCCAGTTATCACCAATCATGAGTGAAGTACGGAACTCCGATTGTGTAGCCGACATGGCAAAATTGAAAATAGCCGGAAAAGGCTTATGTACACCGATATCTTCGGACAATACAATCTTGCGGAAATAACGCAAGATGCCTGCCGAACGCATCTTCTGTTCCTGCAATTCACGGAATCCGTTGGAAAGAATATAAAGCCGGTATTTACCGGAAAGATACTCCAATGCTTCCATAGCATGAGGCATAAGCTTCTGCTTGTAAGGAATTTCAGCAAAAAAGTTGTCCGAATATGTCTTCACCAGTAACGGATCGTCTACCCCAACCTGAAGCAAAGGATACGCAAACCTACGTGCATTCAATTCATCCTTACTGATTTCATGACGTCCGTACAATTCCCATAATTCCAGATTCTTCGGCGTGTAAAGTTTCATGAAATGATCGAACGACTGAAAATAACGCTCAAACCGATATTGGTGATACATATCCTCGAAGGTATCACGTGCGTTCTCCGTAAACGCCCACAGCGTGTCATCCAGATCGATAAAAATGCTCTTATACTTCATCGGTACTCAAAAAAGGCGTGCCTGGAAACCAAGCACGCCTCGTTCTATTATCATTTATGTAATCAGACATCGTTTCTTAACGTACCTGGATAACCAGATAGCGAGATACACTCCAGAATTCTTTCGGATTGGTAATCTTCAGCGTCAACTGTCCTTTATCATCTTTAACCAGTTCATACGATCCGCTCGGATGATTGGTCAACAGTTCCGCACGCTTGGAATAGAGCTTGATTTCCTTGTCTACACGAATATCGATTTTAGTAAAGTAGTCCTTGTTAAAATCCTGATTTTTCAGCACATCGCCTTTTTCCAGAATCTTCTGATCTTTCAGTTCCGACTTCGTACCGAACACATACCATGCCGTATTCAAAGCCTGATCCTGTGCTTCTACAGTTTTGGTCTTGGCTTCATTCTCAGCGCTCAGTTCATCCACATTCTTATTCAAGTCTACTACAGCTTCGTCAAGTTCGGCGATACGTATATTTTTCGAAGCCAATTCTGCCTGCAATGTTTCAATCTGCTGTTGTTTGGCTGCCAGTTCATCAGTCAGATTCTTGATGGCCTTTTTCAGTTGGGCAGACTGATAACTGCTGTTCTTCAACTGCTTCTCCAGTTTGGCTATCTGCTCACGATTTGCCTTCAGTTTCTCGCTGATGAAACGGATATCTTCTTTAATCTTATCAGATACAGATTGGCTTTCGATAGCTCCTCCCTGTAAATCTACCCGGTTCTCAGCTTCGTTGATTTCGCGGAAACCCTCCTGGATTTCATTGAACGAACCCATGATTTCATCCAGTTCTGCATCGCGGTTAGAAAGTTCCAGCATTAATGAATCATTCTGAGCCTGCAAGGCATCTTTATTAGTCTGAGAGGTTTGGTTACATGACGCCATGAACGCAGCGGCACATAATGAAAATAACACAACTTTCTTCATAACATTACAGTTTAGATTTATAATTTAGTTTTCTTTTCCTCCTAGCACAATGACAATTTCACCACGTGGCTCATTTTCAGTAAAATGAGCTACTACTTCTTGTAGTGTTCCCCGCACACTTTCCTCATGTACCTTGGAAATTTCCCGACATACAGAAACCGGACGTTCCGGACCGAAATATTCGATGAACTGAGTCAAGGTCTTGACCAACCGATAAGGCGACTCATAAAAAATCATAGTCCGGGTTTCCTCTTTCAATGCGGTCAGGCGAGTCATCCTCCCTTTTTTCTGCGGAAGAAATCCCTCAAAACAGAAACGTTCATCAGGCAAACCTGAAGCGACCAGTGCCGGAACAAAAGCCGTAGCTCCTGGAAGGCATTGCACCTCGATTCCGTTTCTTACACATTCACGTACCACCAGAAAACCCGGATCAGAGATACCCGGTGTACCTGCATCCGAGATCAAAGCGACAGTTTCACCAGCCTTGATACGTTCCACCACTTTCTCTACAGTCTGATGCTCATTGAATTTGTGATGAGACTGCATGGCATTCTTGATTTCAAAATGTTTCAGCAGGATACCGGAAGTACGTGTATCCTCTGCCAGAATCAAGTCAGCTTCTTTCAGAACGCGGATGGCACGGAATGTCATGTCTTCCAAATTTCCTACCGGAGTAGGCACTACATATAGTTTTCCCATGGCTTTTCATTGTCTTTACAAGCAAAGGTAGAAAGATTTTGCATCCATCCATGAAATCAGATTAATATTTAACAGATGTTTCACCTTTCTATCTCTTTTTCTCACCTGCAAGAAATTCAGGTAGCCAAAATAGTGACATTTGAAACACAAGTTGTAATTTTGCAGACACAACAGTAACTATTTCATTACAGTTAAAGATATACCTATGGTTGTTTTCTCAGAAGACCACAAAGCAGAGACTTGCCGGAGAGGAAGAATAGAAGTCATCTGCGGCTCAATGTTCTCCGGAAAGACCGAAGAACTGATTCGCCGGTTGAAACGTGCGACTTTTGCCAGACAGCATGTCGAAATATTCAAACCGACTGTAGATACCCGATATTCCGAAGAGGAAGTTGTATCACACGACAAGAACTCCATTCCTTCCACTCCCGTGGCATCATCGCATGATATTCTGCAATTCACGTCCGATATTGATGTAGTTGGCATCGATGAAGCCCAGTTCTTTGACGAAGGACTGATACAAGTATGTAACGCATTGGCCAACAAAGGGATAAGAGTTATCATAGCCGGATTGGATATGGATTTCAAGGGGTTACCTTTCGGACCGATGCCTGCCTTGTGTGCCATAGCCGACGAAGTGACCAAAGTACATGCCGTCTGCGTAAAATGTGGTAACCTGGCCTATATTTCACACCGGACTGTAGCCGACAACCAGCAGGTTCTGTTAGGAGAGAAACAGGAATACGAACCTCTTTGCCGCTGTTGTTATCAGAAAGCGTTGAAAGACGAAAAAAAATAATACAGACATGTTCACACAAAAGAAAATTACATTCGACAGCCTCATCCGGGGAATCATCAGCGTTATCATCATCATCGCTGTACTTTTCCTTCTGGACCGCCTCAGCGGGGTATTGCTGCCATTCTTCATCTCCTGGCTGATAGCTTACCTGATGTATCCGATGGTAATCTTCTACCAGAACAGACTACACATGAAGAACCGGGTACTTTCAATCCTGGCTGTCATGTTCACATTGGCCATTATCATTACAGGAGCTTGCCTGGTTTTTGTTCCTCCTGTACTGGAAGAATGCAGCAGACTGAAACACCTCATTGAAGTATACTTCACCGAAGGGAACGGACATTCGGCCATTCCACAATCCATCAATGATTTCCTGCAAGAGCACATCAATACAGACTGGCTGGAAAAGAACCTGAGTACAGAGAACATCATCAAGGCAATCCAAGGACTTGCTCCAAAAGTATGGACCCTTATTTCTACCTCATACAATGTAATAGCAGCCATCTTCACATTCTTCATCATGATTCTGTATATCTTCTTTATCCTGTTGGATTATGAACAGATAGCCGAAGGGTGGGTCACACTGGTTCCTGTACGTTACCGCAAAAGTACAGTCCGTCTCATGAACGATGTGAAAGTCAGCATGAACCAATATTTCCGTGGCCAGTCACTGGTGGCATTCTGTGTAGGTATTCTGTTCTGCATCGGTTTTCTGATCATCGATTTTCCACTGGCTATCCCATTGGGATTATTCATCGGGTTGCTGAACATGGTTCCATACCTGCAGATTGTAGGATTTATTCCTACCATTCTGCTGGCTGTACTGAAAGCAGCCGATACCGGTGAAAGTTTCTGGTGGATCTTTTGTATGGCACTACTCGTATTTGCGGTAGTACAGATGATTCAGGACGGATTTTTAGTTCCTAAAATCATGGGAAAGATAACCGGACTAAATCCGGCTATAATCCTACTATCCCTGTCCATTTGGGGGTCATTGATGGGAATGCTAGGAATGATTATCGCTCTTCCATTGACAACTTTATTACTTTCCTACTACCAACGCTACATTCATAGAAAAGATTGTGATTTCTTATCTCAAAAATATAATACTGATTGTCAACAACATAAGGAAGAACAGAAGAAAATAGACAAAAAAAGTTAGCCCAAAATTTGGTAGATATATAAAAAAGGCATACATTTGCACTCGCAATCAGGAAATGACTGCAACACAGGTTTGATTCGCTAGCTCAGCAGGTAGAGCACAACACTTTTAATGTTGGGGTCTTGGGTTCGAGCCCCAAGCGGATCACCCAATAAAGGCCTTCAGAAATGAAGGCCTTTATTTTTAATTCATACCATACAAGAAAGATTGGGTCAACGTAAAAAACGAACGTTCATTTAAGAAAAAACAAACGCATATTTTCTTTAAAACAAACGTTTGTTTCTTTTCTAACAAACGAACGTTTCATCCAAAACATGAGTTCGTTTTTCAATATACTGAATTTAATCGGGCAGCTTTTGGTATAAATTCCAACCAAACTGATTATGAAACGACAGTCTCATAGATACCAATTATCAGAAAAACATCCATTTATACGACCTTACCCGCACGTCTTCTCCCATTCAGAAAAAACAGACAGATAGCCACAGCAGTCAGAAACTCTGACAAAGGCAAAGCCAACCAAATACCCGTTACTCCCAACAGTTCGGGCAACAGAATAAAACTCGGTATCAAAAAAACTGCTCCTCGGAACGACGCAAAAACAGTAGCCGGCCTGACGCGTTCAACACTTTGAAAATATCCGACAGCAGTAATATTCACTACAAAGCAAATGAAACCTGCCGAGAAATAAGGAAAACCGCTGATAGCTATCCGGGCCGCTTCACTTTCAGGATTTACAAAAAGCCCTACCAGTAGGTCGGGATAAACCGTAAATGCCAACGTCACCACCGTACCACACACAACGGCTGTCAACAAGGCAATACGTTCCGTATCTACAACCCTATCCTTATACCCCAGACCAAAATTGTAACTGAGAATAGGCTGCGACGACTGAGCAATAGCATTTCCTACCATAAACACAAAAGGAATGTAATAGCAAGCTATTCCGAATGCCCCCACTCCATCATCACCCAGATAGCGCATGAAAACCTGATTGCCGACAAACATCAGAATTGCCAGTGTGGCTTCTCCCAATAACGCAGAAGAACCGATACGGCACTGATAGCCAAGATTACGCAGAGAAAGACGCAAACTCTTATAACTCCATTTCAACGGATATAAGCGTAAGCGACGGGCATAAAACAACAAATAGATAACAGCTATCAGCCCACCGGCTATAATACTGATGGAGGTGGCAAAAGCAGCCCCCATGACTCCCCATCCGAAAGGAAAGATGAACAGCCAGTCTAACACTACATTTATCACAGCTGTAACAAGACTGCACAGCATAGCCAGTTTAGGAGAACCATCCAACCGGATAAGGAACAGCGACACAGTTATCCATATCTGAAAGACCCACGACGGCACAAACCACAGTAAATAATCGGTAACCTTCGGCAGAAGATATGCTGAAGAACCGAGCATACGGGCCGTTTTTTCAGGAAACAACATCATCAATACGGAAGGAACAAGAGCAACAACCGTCACAAAAAACAGAGCTTGTGTAACATTCAGACGGGCAGATTTGTTTTTTCCCCTTGACAACTGAACGGAAGCTACCACCGAACAGCCGGCACCGACCATCAGACCTACCCCGGTAAAAAGCATCAGCAAAGGAATACAGATATTAATGGCCGCAATACCGTCACTACCCACCCCATGTCCGACAAAAATTCCGTCGGCGGCAGTCACAGCCGACATACCAAGCATCCCCAATAAAGTAGGAACAAAGTATTTTCTAAACAATGTAAACACGTTCAGTGTACTCAAATCAATCGCATCTCTTTCCATGTTCAACTATTATTTATTATTACACGTTTCTATCCCCTTAATGAAAAAAGCCGGATAAGCTGATTGGTTTTACCCAGTCATCTTATCCGGCTTTCTGACATCTGCCTCCGATGAGGATTACAAAACTCTCATTGGTTTCCTAATGTGCGGCAAAGATGGGACATATTCCTCAAGTGTCCAAATTTTAATCAGAATTTGTTTATAAGGAAACAGAATTCACCCCGCATTTCTTCCCTTTCAATCCGAATCTATTCCCTTTCGCTTTCTTTTTCCGAGCAAACAGCATCCGGTATATCTATTTTTGCCGGTAAAAAAGACAATCATGTTTGATGCAATCGTACGTTTCTCTGTCAGGAAAAAACTGTTCGTGGGCCTGACTACCCTATTCCTTCTTATCGGAGGAATCTATGCGATGATAACGCTACCCATTGACGCGGTACCGGACATCACCAACAATCAGGTGCAGATAGTCACCGTATCGCCTACTCTGGCTCCTCAAGAAGTGGAACAACTGATTACTTTCCCCATCGAGATTGCTATGAGCAATATCATGAACGTGGAAGAAATCCGTTCAGTCAGCCGTTTCGGACTTTCACTGGTAACTGTAGTATTCAAGGAAAGTGTCCCTACCTTACAGGCCCGACAACTCATCAGTGAGCAGATACAGACCGTAACCGGAGAAATTCCTACAGAACTGGGTACACCGGAACTGATGCCCGTTACTACCGGACTGGGTGAGATTTACCAGTATACCTTGGAAATAGCTCCCGGATATGAGGACAAGTATGATGCCATGGAGCTGCGTACCATCCAGGACTGGATAGTGAAACGTCAGCTGTCAGGTATCCCCGGTATCGTAGAAATCAACAGCTTCGGTGGAAACCTGAAGCAGTACGAAGTAGCGGTAGATCCGGATGCCCTTTATTCGCTCAACATTACCATCGGCGAAGTGTTTGAGGCTCTGAACCGGAACAACCAGAACACTGGTGGCAGCTATATAGAAAAAGTAAACCGGGCCTATTACATCCGTTCGGAAGGTATGATAAGCAGTTTGGAAGATATCGAACGGGTAGTAGTAACCAACCGCAACGGGATTCCTGTACACGTAAGTGACGTAGCCAAGGTACGTTTCGGCAGTGCCAAACGTTTTGGTGCCATGACGATAGACGGCAAGGGAGAATGTGTAGGTGGTATCGCCATGATGCTGAAAGGTGCCAATGCCAACGTAGTGACCACCGAACTGGAAAAGCGGGTGGAACAGGTACAGAAAATGTTGCCGGAAGGCATCCGTATCGAACCATACCTGAACCGTTCGGAACTGGTAGACCGAAACATCTCGACCGTTATCCGCAACCTGATAGAGGGAGCCATTATTGTATTTCTGGTACTGATAATCTTTTTAGGGAATGTACGGGCCGGACTGATTGTAGCTTCCGTCATTCCACTGGCCATGCTATTCGCCTTCATCCTGATGAGAATATTCGGAGTATCGGCCAATCTGATGAGCCTGGGAGCCATCGACTTCGGTATTGTGGTAGACGGATCCATCGTCATTCTGGAAGGAATCCTGGCACATCTATACAGCCGTCAGTTCCGTGGGCGTACTCTGACAAAAGAAGAAATGAATGCGGAAGTAGGAAAAGGAGCCAGCCGCGTAGCACGTTCGGCTACCTTTGCCGTACTGATTATCCTGATAGTATTTTTCCCGATTCTGACTCTTACAGGCATCGAAGGGAAATACTTTACCCCGATGGCCAAAACCTTGGTTTTCTGCATTATAGGAGCGCTTTTACTTTCACTGACCTACGTTCCCATGATGGCTTCCTGCTTCCTGAAGCGGGAAATCAAGGAAAAGAAAGTACTCGCTGATCACTTTTTCGAAAAACTGGGACGGATATACAAGAAAGTCTTGTCTTCTTGCCTGCATCATGTCCGACTCACCGTATCGGTTGCTTTTCTGGCTCTGGCTGCCAGCTTATGGCTGTTCACCCGGCTAGGAGCAGAATTTATTCCTACATTGGACGAAGGCGATTTCGCCATGCAGATGACTCTACCTGCAGGTAGTTCACTGACAGAAAGTATCGAAGTATCCCGATTGGCAGAAAAGACCCTCAAGGAACAGTTCCCCGAAATCAAACACGTAGTAGCCAAAATCGGTACGGCAGAGGTTCCTACCGACCCGATGGCAGTAGAAGATGCCGATGTCATGATCGTCATGAAACCTTTCAAGGAATGGACCAGCGCTTCCAGTCGTGCAGAAATGGTGGAAAAAATGAAGAATGCGCTGGAACCGCTGTCCGACCGGGCAGAGTTCAACTTTTCGCAGCCTATCCAGCTCCGTTTCAATGAGCTGATGACAGGAGCCAAAGCGGACATCGCCGTAAAGCTATATGGTGAAGACATGGCCGAACTGTACGCCAAAGCCAAAGAAGCGGCAATCTACATCGAAAAGATACCGGGAGCTTCCGACGTAATTGTAGAACAAGCCATGGGACTTCCGCAACTGGTAGTGCAATATAACCGTGCCAAAATAGCCCGCTATGGTATCAACATTGAAGAATTGAACACAATTGTCCGGACAGCTTATGCCGGTGAAGCGGCTGGAGTAGTATTCGAAAACGAACGTCGTTTCGACCTGGTTCTCCGCCTTGATAATGAAAAAGTGAAAGATCTTAATCTGGACAAGTTGTTCGTACGCACGACTGACGGTATCCAGATTCCGGTAAGCGAAGTAGCTACGATCGACCTGGTAAACGGTCCATTACAGATAAATCGTGATGCCACCAAACGACGCATCGTCATCGGTGTGAATGTACGTGATGCCGACATCCAGCAGGTAGTAACTGATATTCAGCAGACACTGGAACAACACATCCGTCTGAAACCTGGATATTATTTCTCTTATGGCGGTCAGTTCGAGAATCTGCAGAATGCCATCAATACTCTGCTGGTAGTTATTCCGGTAGCTCTTATGCTAATTCTGCTATTGCTGTTCTTTGCTTTCAAGTCTGTAACCTATACTCTGGTAGTATTCAGTACCGTACCTCTCTCACTCATTGGAGGTATCCTGGCCTTATGGCTGCGCGGACTACCTTTCAGCATCTCTGCCGGCGTAGGTTTCATTGCACTTTTCGGAGTAGCGGTACTCAATGGTATTCTGATGATTAACCACTTCAACGAAGTGCGTAAAAGCCGGGAATACCCGATGTGTACTTCCCGCATCATCCGCATCAGTTGCCCGCATCTGCTTCGCCCGGTATTCCTGACTGGACTCGTTGCCTCTCTTGGCTTCGTACCAATGGCAATAGCCACTTCGGCCGGAGCTGAAGTACAGCGTCCACTAGCTACAGTAGTCATTGGCGGACTGATTGTCTCCACTGTACTTACTCTGTTGATTATCCCTGTATTCTATCACATAGTAAACTCAACTGTCATGTTACGAAGCAGTAAACTGAAAAAGTGGTTAGGTTTCGGTATATTTGTATGCCTGATTACCGGAATTCCATCCGAAATCGATGCACAGGAAATACCACAAGCCATCAGCCTGGAACAAGCTCTGAAAATGGCTGTAGAACACAGTCCCCGTCTGCAGATGGCCGATACCGACCTTGCACGCATCCGATCTACCCGTGGAGAGATTTTCGAAGCATCTCCTACAGAATTCTCCTATTCCTGGGGGCAACTGAATGGTGTGCAGCGTAAAGACAAGGAACTGTCAGTCACCCAGTCTGTGGGATCTCTGCTGACTCCTTTCTATAAGAATTCACTGGTAAACAAACAAATTCAGACAGGAAACCTCTATAAACAACTAGTAGAAAGAGAAGTAAAGGCCGAAGTAAAACGAGCTTGGGCCTACTATCTGTATGCCTGGAACCTGAAAGACATGTATAAACAACAAAGCACACTGGCCGATAAGATGCAAAAAGCCGGTGAAGTACGCTATCAGCAAGGAGACATCACCCAGTTGGAAAAAAGCATGATAACCACTATCGCTTCTGATATGCGGAATAAACTTTTCCAGGCTGATGAAGAACTCAAACTGGCTGCCACACGGCTCCAATGGATTTGTTACGCAGACTCGCTGATAGTTCCAGATGACTCTTCCATCCAGCTTTATCCGATAGATACAGATACAGCATCGGTTTCTGAAATTCATATGAACTATTTACGGAGTCAAGTTCTTGAAAAGCGGGCAACACTGAATATTGAACGGAGCCGCTTCTTCCCGGAATTCTCAGTGGGATACGTACGACAGAATATTCTCCCCGATAAGGGACTGGATTCCTGGATGATAGGAGTATCCTTCCCTATCTGGTTTCTGCCTCAACGCAGCAAAATACGTCAGGCCAAATTCGAAATGTACAAGACTCAGACCCAGACAGAGGCCCAAGCCCGCGAACTGAGTCTGAAAGTTTCGGAACTGCGCGCATCCATCCGACGCTATGCAGAAAGTATCCGGTTCTACACCACCAGCGCGCTGACAGAAGCAGACAATCTCATGAAAACCGCCGATGCCCAGTTCCGCGAAAGCGAATCGGACATCACCCAATATGTACAAAGCCTGAATGCCGCTCTCGAAATAAAAAAAGGGTATATCGAAGCAGTCTATCAATATAACCTTGCAGCACTGGAATATGAATTGTATCACCAATAATATTTATATCGCATGAAAAAGTTAATCTTCCCGATTGTAGTCCTGCTTCTGGCATCCTGCAATCCTTCTGATAAACAAAATACCCAACAAGCCTCCGATACACAGCTGGAAAAGCCTATGACAGATACCGTATCACCGGCAGACACCTCACAAGTAGACGGAATTACCGGGGCCACAAACGTTGCGAATGCCTCTACCTTCAACGGAACACTGGTTATTCCACCCCAGCATTTCGCGGCCATTACTTTGCCTATGGGAGGTATAGTAAAAAACCTGTCTCTGCTACCAGGTACATACGTAAAGAAAGGAAGTATATTGGCCACACTGGAAAATCCGGAATTCATAACCTTACAACAAGAATATCTGGACAGTCGCGCCCAACTGGAATATCTGGAAGCTGAATACCACAGACAACAGACTCTCTCACAAGAAGAAGCTGCCTCACTGAAAAAACTTCAACAGAGCAAAGCCGACTATCTGTCTATGAAAAGCCGAATGCAGGCTGCCATTGCCCGGCTGCACCTGCTAGGTATTCAACCGGAAAAACTGATTGGAAACGGTATCTCTCCTTCATTGGAAATAAAGGCTCCTATCAGCGGATATATCAGTAATCTACAGGCAAATCTGGGGAAATACCTTGATTCCGGCGAACCACTCTGCGACATTATAGACAAAAGCCAGATGATGGTACGCCTGGTAGCTTATGAGAAAGATCTGGAAAGCCTGAAAGTAGGCTGTCCGCTACTGTTCCAAATCAACGGTTTAGGCAACAAGACTTTCCACGGAAAGCTAATCTCCATAGGACAGGAAGTGGACGATGCCAACCGTTCCATTGAACTTTATGCTGAAATGACGGAAAACAGTCCGCTTTTCCGTCCAGGCATGTATGTTTCTGCAAGGATGGGAAAGAAATGAATCAGGAATATGTATCTTTGCGAAACAGTAGCCGATGAGAACTGATATGTTGATAACAAACAAGAAATATATTTATCTGACGGTCATTATTTCACTGACCGTCGGATTCCTCATACATTTCCCGGAACTGGTGTCACTCACAGATTCCCGGGAACAGCAGACCCTGTTTCCGGAAATGTCGGCTATTGACGTATTATTCGAAGCTGGTTATACTTTCCTCACACTATTGGTTCTTTTTGCCCTGAACACTTTTTTGTTTGGCTTCAACAGTCCGGTAGTAAGTATGCCATGGTGGAAAGTAGGGTTTTCATTTGTACTGACCTGGATATTGAGTAAAATGTTCGGTGAAGCGTTTGTATTCCTGCATCGTCATTTCGATATTCCGGCAATCGACGCGATGGTACATCACTATCTTCATCCCATCCGTGATTTCATACTCAGTCTGGTCGTAACCGGCAGCTGTTATATCAGTTACCTGATTCGCCAGCATCAGGAAGTCCAACTGCAGAACGGAGAACTGATGGCAGAAAACGTCCGCAACCAGTATCAAGCCCTAAAAAATCAGTTAAATCCTCACATGCTGTTCAATTCGCTCAATACCCTTCAGTCTTTGGTACGCGAAAGTCCGGAAAAAGCCCAGAACTATATCCGTGAACTGTCCAGAGTATTAAGATACACCCTTCAGGAAAATGAAACTAATATTGTCACTCTCCGCGAAGAAATGAACTTCGTAGAAGCCTATATCTTTCTGATGAAAATGCGGTATGAAGATAATTTGCATTTCCTGCTTGATGTCAATCCACACTGGATGGACTACTGCCTGCCTCCGCTTTCTGTCCAGACTCTGGTAGAAAATGCCATCAAGCACAACGAAATCAGCAACAGAAAGCCACTGACCATCGGTATCAAAATCATCAGAAATCCGGACAGCAATGAAATATCATTGCAAGTGGACAACAATCTACAACCACGAAGAACAACCGCAGCCGGAACTGGAGTAGGCCTGGCCAACCTTACCAAAAGATACGCTTTACTGCTGGATAAAGAAATCAAGATTACGGAAACTGACGGGAAATTCTGTGTCACCATTCCGTTGATAAAACCCCAAGCACTATAAATTCATGAAGTATCTGATTATCGAAGACGAAAAAGCGGCTGCCCGCAACCTGAAGGCAATGCTGGAACAGCTTTCACCTGATATGGAACTTATTGAAGTATTGGACAGCGTTGAAGATAGTATCGACTGGTTTGGCACACATACCATGCCCGAACTGGTCTTTATGGACATCCATCTGGCAGATGGTTCTGCCTTCGAGATATTTGAACATACCGATATCACCTGCCCTATCATTTTTACGACAGCCTACGACGAATATGCCCTTCGGGCTTTCAAAGTGAACAGCATCGACTATTTGCTCAAGCCTATCGACAAAGAAGAAATGCGTTCCGCCCTGGCCAAACTGGAACGTCTGCACCCTATACGTCCAGCCGAACCGGATTTTCTGAAACTGATGCAGGCCCTACAACGGGCAGAAAACTATAAGACTCATTTTCTGGTACCAGTCAAAGGAGACAAACTGCTGCCTTTAGCTGTAAAATCTGTCTCATACTTCTATATAACCGAAGGTATTGTAAAAGCTGTTACGACACAAGGCAAAGAATATGTCCTCAATCAGACTCTCGATGAATTGACAGAATGCCTGAATCCACAATTCTTTTTCCGAGCAAACAGACAATATCTGATAGCACGGGAAGCTGTAAAAGATATTACACTTTGGTTCAACAATCGACTGATAGTCAATCTACATACATCAACCCCGGAAAAAATTATCATCAGCAAGAACCGGGTTGGAGAGCTGAAAGAATGGTTAATGAGAAACGGATAACCTGGCAGAATAATCATCTGTCCGTTCATCCGAGAACCATGTATGTGTTTTTTTGTTTATATCTTTGAAAAACAGAGAAAGAAAACTATTTTTGTGAAATAGAACAATTGATTACACATCCATGCATACGCTATTTATCTTAGCAGACAACCAGGATATTACCCGTACAGGACTACATGCCTATTTGTCCCGGCTGTACCCGATGTGCCCGACCCGTGACATAACCTGTAAGAAAGAACTCCTGAACATACTGATGCAACCCTACAGCCGTATGATCGTCATTTTGGATTACCCTCTATTCGATTTGAAGGATGTAGAAGAACTGATAGTCATTGTCAAACGTTTCCCATCAGTACAATGGATACTTTTTTCCTCCGACCTGAGTGAAAACGTCATCCGTAGAGTGGGAGCAGAACCAGACATCAGCATTCTATTGAAAGAATGTCCGGATAAAGAAATTTGCAAAGCACTACAAGCCGCTGCTGAAGGTAAACGCTATCTCTGCAATCCTGTCAACAATTTGCTACAGGAAAATCATAAACATTCTGGAATACATACTCCGCTCACCCCTTCCGAAACTGAAATTCTCAAACTCATAGCCAAGGGGAAAAGTGTGAAGGAAATAGCTGCTCTCCGTTTTTCAAGTGTACACACCATCATGACCCATAAGAAAAATATTTTCCGAAAACTGGGAGTAAACAATGTATACGAAGCTACCCGATACGCTCTGCGTGCTGGTCTGGTAGAAATGATGGAATATTATATCTGAATAACCATAAACCAAAATCCATACTCGATTGTTTATAAATAAAATACTTCAAACAGATTATGAAACATTACTTTTCACTTGCCGTGCTATTTGCAGCGGCTATCGTAACTTCCACCCAACCAGCTGATGCCTGCACGGGTATCACATTGACCGCCAAAGACCAGTCGAAAGTAGTGGCACGTACTATCGAATGGGGTGGCACCAACTTAAACAGCCAATATGTAATTGTTCCTCGTGGACATACGATTCAAAGCTATCTTCCCGGAGGGAATACAGATGGAATGACATTTACAACCCGCTATGGATATGTAGGACTGGCAGTAGAACAAAAGGAATTCGTTGCTGAAGGCCTAAACGAAGCTGGATTATCAGCCGGACTTTTCTATTTTCCTGGATATGGGCAATATCCGGAATATGACCCCGCACTGAAGGACAAAAGTATTGCCGATCTTCAACTGGTTTCTTGGATACTGGGTAACTGCGCTACCGTAGACGACGTGAAGAAAGCATTGACAGATGTGCGTGTCATAGCGATTGACCCAAGAGCTTCTACCGTACATTGGAGATTCACAGATACATCTGGTAAACAAATTGTTCTGGAAATCATCGATGGTGAATACAAGTTTTATGATGACCACCTGGGAGTATTAACCAATTCACCGGATTTATCATGGCAATGGACTAATCTGAACAATTATGTTCACCTGAGTCCAGGTCCTGTCACTGCTCAGACTTTGGACAATCTGAAACTGGCTCCCTTCGGCATGGGAAACGGCATGTGGGGACTACCGGGTGACGTCACTCCTCCATCACGGTTTGTCCGTGCAGCTTTCTATCAGTCTACCGCACCACAACCGGAAGACGCACAAGCTGCAGTATTGACCGGATTCCAAATATTGAATAACTTCGATATTCCTATCGGTATCGAGTTCACTACAGATCAGACCCCGACAGATATCCCCAGTGCAACTCAATGGACAACCGCTACCGACCCGAAACACCGGAAGCTCTATTACCGGACTATGTATAACAGCGAAATCCGTTGTTTCGATTTGAACAGCATTGATTTCAGCAAGGTAACTTACCGGGCAGTTCCGTTGGACAACGTCAGTCAACAACCGATAACAATCCTCAACATCAAATAACCTCTTTCAAAAATCATAAAAGCCGGGATACGTGAGCATCCCGGCTTATTCTTTATTATAAATTCTATTATGACAATCAGAACAGTTTGTTCGGATATTCTCCGGCATCTACCAATGCCTGAATCTTATCAACCACACTCTGACGGTCAGCTGCATAAGTAACACCAAACCACATAGATGTAGTATCCAAAACTTTTACAGTGGCTGTACCTTCATTTACAAGCTTGTTAACCATCAAAGGAATAAAATATTCAGCCTTCGGATTTCCGATATTATCTTTCAGGAAATCTACGAAATAATCTTCTGAATACTTAAAGTAATCCGGAGTAAAGCCCCACATGTTCATTGAAACCGGTGTATTATCTTCTACAGATACCCATTCACCTTTTTCGTCCTTATAGCATACTGGGCCGTTTACACGCATGATTTCAGTACGTTCTACCACAGTTGTCAAATGACCATTTTCATCAGTAGAACAGATACCGCGAGCTACAGTACCGCTTTCTGACAAAGTGTTTCCCACACGGAAACCTACCATACAATAGTCGTTTGTAGCACCTTCCGGCAGTTCAGACAAGTATTTTCCTAAAACAGCAAAACTGTCACGACCATAGAAGTCATCTGCATTGATTACTGCAAACGGTTCCTTGATAACATCCTTACCCATCAAGACTGCATGATTGGTACCCCAAGGTTTCTTACGTTCTTCCGGACAAGTAAAGCCTGCAGGCAAATCATGAATATCCTGGAATACAACTTCTACCGGAATATGGTTCTCATATTTGCTGACAATCTTTTCACGGAAATCCTGTTCGAAATCCTTACGGATAACAAATACAAGTTTGCCGAATCCACCACGGATAGCATCAAAAATAGAATAATCCATGATGGTTTCTCCGTTAGGACCCAGCCCATCCAACTGTTTCAAACCGCCGTAACGGCTACCCATACCGGCAGCTAATACAAATAATGTAGGTTTCATAAGTTCTAAATAAATTTAAGTACTGCACAAAGTTAAAAAAAATATTATGATTCTTACCAAAGAGAAGCAAAACAAAATATCGAAGATTTCGGTTATTTTATCTATATTCGCACGATAAACGAGCTATACATGAAGAAATATGTAAAATGGACCGGGATAGTCTTTCTATCCCCTGTCATCCTGTTTGTTTTGCTATCAATTCTGATTTATTTGCCGCCCGTCCAGCATTTTCTGGTTTCTCAGGTTACCCGATATGCAACAGAAGCGACAGGCATGCAAATTCATATAGGACGCCTGTCTCTCTCTTTTCCGCTTGACCTGGTAGTCAGCGAAACAAAGGTTATTGATAAGCAAGATACGATTCTGGCTGTCGACAAATTGACAGCCAAAGTACAGTTATTGCCTTTATTACACAAAAAAATAGAGTTGGACGGACTAGAGCTGAAAGGAGCTGCCGTAAATACGATTCAACTGATTGAAGGTATGCAACTCCAAGGCTATCTGGGTGAATTCTATATTGAATCGCATGGTGTTGAGCTTGACCCGGAGACAGCTATCATAAACAATGTACACCTGAAAGATACGCACCTCAACCTATGTCTGACAGATACAACAGCGGCCGATACGACTTCCAGTGCTCCTCTCTTTTGGAAAATCAAATTATTACAGGCTGATATGGAGAACGTCTCTTTCAACCTGAACATGCCGTTGGATACTACCCGGATGAATATAAGTATGGGAGAAGTTCTACTGAAAAACGGAACAGTAGATTTACATCGGTCTGCATACACCGTAGGGCACTTGAAAATCAGCCGGGGAAATGCAGCCTATCACTTGGGAAACACACCAGCTCATGCAGGCCTGGACCCGTCACATATAGAAGTATCAGACATTAACCTGTCTGTAGACTCTGTATATTATGCCGGGAATGATATCCGTGCAAATATTCATAATTTGGATCTGAAGGAGCGTTCCGGGCTAGAAATACTTTCTACCCAAGGTCGTCTGATTGCCGACAAGGATATCATCCGAATACCTTCTCTAGAAATGAAAACTCAAGACTCCTACCTCAGCTTTGATGCCATGGCTGACTGGAGTGTTACCCAACCAAGCAGTGTTACCCAACCAAGCAAAGATAGTCGATTAAGTGGGCGCTTGTTCGTCGAACTTGGGAAAAGTGACCTCTTCAAACTGATACCAGACATGCCGGAAGAGTTCATAAAAAAATATCCTTCCACACCGTTACAGATAAGAGCCGGTATAGATGGAACTATCGACAGACTGACACTCTCAGGAATGACTGTTGGTCTGGAAGGTTATGTACGCATGACTGCCAAAGGAGAAATTATAAACGCCATGGATAGTCTGAACCGAAAGGCATCTATCCACATGGACACCCGTTTCACAGATACTCGTTTCCTGTCTCCATTGACTGGTGGAGTCATCATACCGACCAATACACTACTAAAAGGTCTGTTTTCCATGGAGGGAGAGCAACTGCAGGCAAGTTTCCAACTGACCCCTCCCGAAGGAGAAATGCTGGCAAAAGCCGATTATCATTTGGGAAACGAACAATACGGAGCTGAAGTTACCATCAATGAACTGAATCTGCATCCGTTCATACCAGAAGATTCTCTATTCCACCTTTCTGCTGCTATGCAGATAAAGGGCCAAGGAACCGATTTCTTTTCGGCAAAAACATCTCTGGAAGCTAAAGCCGATGTCAATCATCTGCAATATGGAAGCCGTACATTCTCAGGTTTAGCATTGAATGCTGACCTCAAGGATACACATGCATTGGTACTGTTGAATATCAAGGATAATCTGGCAAACATCACTTCACAACTGGATGCCTCCATACACCCGAACAAAATCAAAGCCAACCTGACAGCCAGCATACAGAACCTGAACCTACAGGAACTGCAACTGACAGACAAATCCATCAAAGTCAGTCAGAATATTGATGTGCGTTTCGCTACTGACATGAGGAAATCACATCAAATGCAAGCTTCTTTAAACAATATTCAGATCATAGCGCCCAAACAAACTTTCAAAACCAAAGATATTCTGGCAGGTTTTACCACAGCCAAGGATTCTTTACGCTGTTATGCCAATGCCGGTGATCTGACTTTCCTGTTGGGAGCCAAAGGAGATGTGGATTACTTAAGCCGTTGCCTTGAGCAAGTAAGCAAACATCTGAATGAACAATGGAAAGCCAAAAGCATCGATCAGAATGCTATCCGCAAACTACTTCCGGAAGCTCGTTTCCGGATTTTCGCCAAGAATGACAATCCTGTAGCCAACATGTTGGCAATGGACCAAATCCGCTTCAACCGTCTGTACGTTAACCTGACCACCTCTCCAGCTAACGGCCTGAACGGAGAAGCCTATGTATATGGGCTGAGAACTGACAGTCTTCAACTGGATACTCTGTATTTCAACAGTTCACAGAATCCGGAAAAGTTCGTATTTACCAGTGGAGTGAAAGCCAACAAAACTCCTTATCAGGATGCCTTTGACATATCATTGAATGGTGATATCGGTTCTGAAGACGCTCATCTGACGATTGAATACTTGAACGACAAAAAACAACAGGGAGCTTACCTCGGATTGGTAGCAGCTTTACATAAGAACGGAATCAGTCTTCAGGTTTCTCCAAACAATCCGACACTGGTATACCGGACATTCCATGTTAATCCGAATAATTACATTTATCTTGGAGACAACGGACGTATACACGCCAATTTGAAACTATATGACGATCAATACACTGGTTTTCAGTTCTATTCATCTCCAGATTCTACCGCCCAGCAAGATCTGACTTTAGAACTGAACCGAATCAATATCGCCGAATTCCGCCGGATTATTCCTTACATGCCGGATATAGCTGGAATGATCAGCGCTGAAGCACATTATATACAACAAGACAAGATAGCCCATATGTCTTTGGAAACACAGATTGAGCAATTGAATTTCAATCAGATAAATTTGGGTGACTGGGCTTTCAGCGGTGTTTATTTACCTAGAGAAACCGGCGAACACCGGATTGACGGTTTCGTAACACTCAACGATGAAGAAATTGCCAGTCTGAACGGTTCCTATTTCTCAGGAGCAGACGAATCGAACCCCGGAACTGTTTCCGCTAATATGACCTTGCACCACTTTCCACTTGATATCGCCAATCCATTCATACCAGACCAGACCGCTAAACTAAGTGGCGACATTGACGGTTCAATGGGAGTAAGCGGTCAGACTGATAAATTTCTGATGAACGGCTCCATCAACCTGGACGATGTAGGTATCGAAATTCCACAAGCATCTTTGAAACTACGGTTCGACAACCGTCCGGTAGAAGTGAAGGACAGCAAACTGACGTTTGATAACTTCAGCATATTTACACAAGGTAAATCACCGTTCACAATCGATGGGACAGTAGACATGGTCAACCTGGCCGATCCGAGACTCGATTTGAGGATGAACGCCCGGAATTTCGAGCTGATAAACAGCAAACGGACCAAAGAGTCACTAATTTATGGCAAGCTTTATGTAGATTTCTCTTCAGTTTTGAAAGGGAATATGGAAGAACTGACCATGCGCGGCAACATGAATGTACTGGGTAACAGTGATTTCACGTACATTCTGAAAGATTCACCTCTGACTGTAGAAGATAAACTGGCTGAAACTGTAACGTTCGTCAATTTCAATGATACGACCACAGCCAAGAGACCTCCGATACAAGAGCTCAGCTTGGGAGGACTCAACATGCTGATGACCATGCACATCGACGAAGCTGTCCAAGCCAAAATTGACCTGACCCCTAACGGAAGCAATTATATGCTGTTGGAAGGTGGAGGCGATTTATCTTTCCAATATACCCCAGAAGGATCGATGCTATTGAACGGACGCTACTCTCTCATGAGCGGAGAAATGAAGTATGAACTTCCGGTCATCCCACTCAAGACTTTCTATATCCGGAACGGAAGTTACATAGAATGGACCGGAAACATCATGAATCCGAATCTGAACATCCAAGCATCAGAACGAGTACGGGCAGCCGTCAGCGACAGTGGAGAAGGATCGCGCAACGTAAACTTTGATGTAGGAGTAAACATAACCAACCGGCTGGAAAATTTGGGATTTACCTTCACCCTCGAAGCACCGGATGACGGTACACTCCAGAATGAACTGGCTGCCATGTCAGCCGAAGAAAGGAATAAGCTGGCAGTAACCATGCTCGTAACTGGCATGTATATGGGTACCAGCAGTTCAAGCAGTAAATTTGACGCAAACAGTGCTTTGAACTCTTTCCTGCAAAGCGAAATCAGTAACATTGCCGGAAGTGCCTTGAAGACGGTAGATGTTAATTTCGGTATGGAAACTAACAGCAACGAAGCCGGAGGAAGCAGTACCGATTATAATTTTCAGTTTGCAAAACGATTCTGGAACAACCGCTTCCAAGTAGTGATAGGAGGTAAAATCTCTACCGGCAACAATGTCAATGAAAGTGAATCATTCATCGATAATGTTTCATTGGAATACCGACTCGATAACAGCGGCACACGCTATATCAAAATCTTCCACGATAAGAATTATGAAAGTATACTGGAAGGAGAAGTGATTGAAACTGGTGTAGGTATTGTCTTACGCAAGAAAGTAAGTAAGTTGGGTGAACTGTTCATTTTCAGGAAAAAGAAAAAAGCTACAACCGAAGAAGACAAGGAAAAAGACAAAGAAAAAGAGAAAGATGAAGAGACTGACAAAGAAAAATAACCTTCTGTTATGGATAGTGACTGTCTGGTTGGCAACTGCCTGCTCAACAACCAAGCACCTGCCGGAGGGAGAAACCCTATACACCGGAATCAAAAACATTACTGTCCAGAATCCGGACCCGACAAGTACCGGAAATACGGCCCTCGAAGAAGTGGAAGGAGCCATCAGTATCGCTCCGAATAATTCATTTTTAGGAAGTGCCAAATACCGGATACCTTTTCCGTTTGGATTATGGGTATACAACCGTTTTGAACGCTATGAGAAAGGGGTTGGGAAATGGATTTTCGATAAACTAGCCTCCGAACCGGTATTACTCTCTACTGTCAATCCGGAAACCCGTGTAAAGGTAGCAACCAATCTGCTACGCAATTACGGATACTTCAATGGGCAAGTGACCTATCAGGTAGACAGCACTAAAAATCCACGGGCTGTAAAGCTTTCATACGACGTAGATATGGGAAAACCCTATTTTCTGGACTCCATTATGTACGAAGGTTTCATGCCACGTGCCGACAGCCTCATCCGTAGCCACGCTTCCGAACAACTCATACACAAAGGAGACAACTTCAATGTCAATCAGCTGGATGCCGAAAGACAAAGACTGGTAAATCTGATGCGTGACAACGGATATTATTATTTCCGCTCAGATTTCATTACTTTCTTGGCTGATACGCTGATACGCCCTGGATATGTAAACTTGAAAGTAGTGGCCAAAAAAAGTATTCCACAGGAAGGCCTGAAACAATATTACCTGGGGAACACCTCCGTATACCTGACCGGTTATAACGGTGAACGGCCTACTGATTCATTGAAGACCCGGACTTTCACCGTACATTATCCAGGAAAGAAACCCGATATAAGATTCGGCGTATTGCGCGGCCGCTTCCTATACCGTAAAGGAGAATTATACTCACAGAAACGTCAGGATTATACCCAGGAAGCCCTGGCCCGGCTGGGAGCTTTCAAGTTTACAGAAATGAACTACATTCCGCGAGGAGACTCCTTGCTGAACGATACGTTAGACATACGGGTCAACGCTATGTTTGACCTGCCTTATGACAGTGAACTGGAGTTCAATGTCACGACTAAAAGTACCAAACAAACCGGACCTGGAGCAATCTTCAACCTTTCACGCAGAAACTTCAGAGGAATGGGCGCCTCATTGAACCTAAAACTGAAAGGTTCATATGAATGGCAGACCAGTTCAACAGTAGACGGTGAAAGCTCGGTAATGAACTCTTACGAACTGGGAGCGGAACTTTCATTGGAATTTCCACGAATTATCCTTCCATTCGTCAAGAAACGTATCAATCCGTTCAGATTTCCGTCGCATACTTATTTCCGTATATACGGAGAACAGGTAAATCGTGCCCGATATTTCAAGATGCTTTCTTTTGGAGGAACTGTATCATATGATTTCCGTTCTTCACCAATGTCAAAACATACAGTCACCCCATTCCAGTTGGTATTCAATACGCTCCAACACCGGACAGCCGCTTTCGATTCTATCGCTACCGCTAATCCGATGTTGTTCCACAGTTTGGATGACCAGTTCATTCCGTCCATTTCGTATACCTATACGTATGACAATGCTTTTCTGAAAAAGAAAAACCAACTCTGGTGGGAAAGTTCCGTCACTTCGGCCGGTAACATTACCTCGCTGATTTACGCAGCTTTCGGACAGAAGTTCAGCCAAAAAGACAAGAAACTGTTGGGTACTCCTTTCGCACAGTTTATGAAGTTTACATCAGACATCCGTCTGCTGCACAAGTTCAATGACAAGCACCAGTTAGCAACCCGTTTTATGGGAGGTATCATCTATTCCTACGGCAATAAGACCATCGCTCCTTATAGCGAGCAGTTTTATGTAGGAGGAGCCAACAGTATCCGTGCTTTCACTATACGGTCCATCGGTCCGGGAAGTTTCCACCCGAAAGAGAGTGCTACCTACTCTTACGTAGACGAAACAGGAGACCTGAAACTGGAAGCGAATGTAGAGTACCGTTTCCGGATGCTTTCTAACCTGGCCGGTGGAAATCTGAACGGAGCAGTCTTTCTGGATGCCGGAAATGTATGGCTGCTACGTAACGACCCGGCCCGCCCTGGCGCCCAGTTCACACTTGACAAATTCTTTGATCACATCGCTTTAGGAACTGGTGTTGGTATACGCTACGACATGAGCTTCATCGTACTCCGTCTGGATATGGGTATTGCACTGCACGTACCTTATGAAACGAACAAAAGTGGTTATTACAACATTCCGAAGTTCAAGGACGGACTGGGAATACATTTCGCCATCGGTTATCCGTTCTAATTAGAAAATGTTTTGTATTTTTGCGCACTAATACAGTTCTCTATGAAAAAAGCAATCCTATTATTAACCTTGGTTGCCTGCTGTATCATGGCATGTACCGGTAACCAACAAAAGAAAACCCACATGGAAAAAGACAATGAAACACTGGTTAGACTGGAAACAACCCTGGGAAACATCACAGTCAAACTCTATAACGAAACTCCAGGACATCGCGACAACTTCATCAAACTAGTAAAAGAAGGAGCTTATGACAGTACTCTTTTCCACCGCGTCATCAAAAGTTTCATGGTACAGGCCGGCGACCCGGAAAGTAAACATGCCAGTGATACTGCGACATTAGGAAACGGAGATGTGGGCTATACACTTCCGGCAGAATTCAATCCTACTCTCTTTCATAAGAAAGGTGCTTTGGCTGCTGCCCGTCAAGGAGATGAAGTAAACCCAGAGAAAGCCTCATCTGGTTGTCAGTTCTATATCGTTACCGGAAGAACGTTCTCACAAGCACAACTCATCAACATGGAGAATCAGATTAATGAAGCCCGTCTGGACACAGCTTTCAACATTCTGGCCCGCAAGCACATGAAAGAAATCTACAAGATGCGTAAAGCCGGTGACAACGAAGGCCTATTAGAACTGCAAGATACTTTGGAAGCACAGGCACGTGCCGAAGTAGCCAAAGAACCACGCTTTAAATTCTCAAAAGAACAAATTACAGCCTATACGACCTTGGGAGGTGCACCACACCTTGACGGAAACTACACCGTATTCGGTGAAGTAGTAGAGGGTATGGATATCGTGGATAAAATAGAAAGTGTCAAGACCAACCGTGCCGACCGACCGGTTACGGACGTCCGTATTCTGAAAGCTGTAATTGCTGAATAAGATGATTAGTGTAAACCGATACAGCCTGCCAAACGGATTACGGATTGTACATCATGAGGACGACTCAACCCAAATGGTCGCCCTCAACCTATTATATAAAGTAGGAGCTCGCGATGAAGATCCGGAACATACCGGATTCGCCCACCTGTTCGAACACCTGATGTTCGGAGGTTCAGTCCATATACCCGATTACGACACACCGGTTCAGAATGCCGGCGGAGAAAACAATGCATGGACTAACAACGATATCACCAATTATTACATCACCCTTCCCTACCAGAACGTAGAAACCGGGTTCTGGCTAGAAAGTGACCGTATGTTGAGTCTGGATTTCAGTCCGCACAGTCTGGAAGTACAACGTCAGGTAGTTATCGAAGAGTTCAAACAGCGCAATCTGAACCAGCCATATGGCGACGCATCGCATCTGATACGGGAAATGGCTTATCAGGACCATCCATACCGCTGGCCGACAATCGGAAAGGAAATCAGTCACATTGCCAACGCTACGCTGGAAGAAGTAAAAGCTTTCTTCTATCGTTTCTATGCTCCTAATAATGCGATTCTGGCCGTATCAGGACATATTTCGTTCGAAGAAACCATCCGGCTGGCGGAGAAATGGTTCGGACCGATTCCCGCACGTGAAGTCCCTGTCAGAAACCTACCAGTAGAAAAGCCCCAGACTTCAATCCGTCGGAAAACCGTTACACGGAATGTACCGGTAGATGTACTCTACATGGCTTTTCACATGTGTAACCGTCTCCATCCGGACTATCAAGTATTTGATATGCTGACAGACCTGCTGGCCAACGGGCGTTCTTCACGTCTGATTCAATCGTTGGTCATCTCACAAAAAATCTTTACCTCCATTGATGCCTACATTTCAGGCAGTCTGGATGAGGGCCTGTTGCAAATTACGGGTAAACCGGCCGCAGGTATCTCACTGAAAGAAGCTGAACAGGCCGTATGGCAAGAACTGGAGAAACTGAAGAATATTCCAATAAATGAGACGGAACTGGAAAAAGTAAAGAACCGTTACGAAAGTGAACAGATTTTCAACAATATCAACTACCTGAACGTAGCTACCAATCTGGCTTACTTCGAACTGCTCGGAAAAGCGGAAGACATCAACGAAGAAGTCGGAAAGTATCGGGCAGTAACGGCAAAGCAAATTTGTCAGACAGCACAGACATACCTGATACCGGAAAACTGCAATGTACTTTATTATCAGGCCGCCCAATGAAACAGCAGACACACTACCACTCATTATTAAAACTAGGAATACCTATCGTCATCGGACAAATAGGCGTCATCATACTGGGATTTGCTGACACCTTAATGATTGGACACCACAGTACTCCAGAACTGGCTGCTGCCAGTTTTGTCAATAACATGTTCGGACTGGCCATTATTTTCAGCACGGGATTTTCCTATGGACTGACTCCGATAGTAGGCAGCCTGTTCGGACAACACAATTATGAAGCTGCCGGACGATCCTTGAAAAACAGCCTGGCTGCCAATACTGTACTGGCGGTTATGGTATGCACTGTCATGTACCTGCTTTACCAGAATATCCATCGGTTAGGTCAACCGCAGGAGCTCATCCCTATGATGCGCCCTTACTTTCTCATTCTTTTGACATCCATGCCATTCGTGCTCTGGTTCAATGCCTTCAAGCAATTTACCGACGGAATTACCGATACCCGTGTTTCCATGTGGATTCTTCTCGGTGGAAATATTCTGAATATCATCGGCAACTACCTGCTGATTTACGGCAAATGCGGTCTGCCGGAACTAGGTCTGAACGGAGCCGGCCTGTCTACCCTGATAGCCCGTATCCTGATGGTAATCGCCTACCTCTGCTTGTTTTTCTGTACAGGTCGTTACCGACAGTTCCATAAAGGCTTTCTAAAGGGGAAAATTAACCGTACCGATTTTTCTTTGCTCAACCGTTTAGGATGGCCTATCGCCGGACAGATGGGAATGGAAACAGCTTCTTTCAGTCTCAGTACCATTATGGTGGGCTGGTTAGGAAGTACAGCCTTAGCCTCTCATCAGATAATGCTGACCATCTCACAAGTCTGTTTCATGATGTATTATGGAATGGGAGCTGCAGTATCGGTCCGCATCAGTAACTACTACGGACAACATGATATCGAAAACGTACGACGGACAGCTACCGCAGGATTCCACCTGATTCTCATCATGATAATAGCAACTTCTATTCCCATTTTCCTGCTCCGACATCAGTTAGGAGGATTATTCACCGACAGTCAGGCGGTCAGTCTCATGGTAGCCCAACTCATCATTCCATTAGTCATCTACCAGTTCGGTGACGGACTACAGATAAACTTCGCCAACTCTCTGCGAGGTATGGCCGATGTACGCCCCATGTTGTTATATTCATTCATCGCTTATTTCGTCATATCCTTGCCTGCCGGTTATTTCTTCGGCTTTGTCCTGAATGGGGGGATTACAGGTGTCTGGATGGCCTTCCCTTTCGGACTGACCAGCGCAGGTATCATGTATTACCTCCGATTCAAACATAAAACCCGTCCCCAATCTACCACATCATGATATCGACTTCTTCTAAAATTGCCTTCGGATTCATCCTCCTCATTTCGCTATTACTAGGAGCCATCGGTTATATCTATCAGGAAATGAATTTGCTGACCGAGCCATCGGAACTCGAAGCCAATATCAACAAACGACGGAAAATCACCAACCAGATTATCAGTCAGCTGTATGATGTGGAAATTATCGGACAGACACTCCGTTCTGGAAAAATCGATGAATTCCAACCATACCTGCTGGCTATGCGGGAAGCAGAAAAAAGTATCGATACACTACAGATTTATCTGACAGACACTTTACAGCAAACCCGTCTGGACACTGTACGTGGACTACTCCGGGAAAAAGAAAGAAACATGATAGCTGTTCTGGAAGCCATGGCAGATAGCCCGACAGAGGAACTGTATCAGGCCGAACTGGACAGTCTACTCAACAAACAGGACTCATTACTCAGAGCGCCACGTGTACAAAAAAAGATTGTAACTCACCGAAATACTTATACCATCCACCACAAGAAAAAAGGATTCTTTAAACGCCTGGCCGAGGTTTTCTCTCCCGGGAAGAACGATTCTACTCAAGTAAACAATATCATACAGGAGGAATACACAGACACCATCAGCGAAGAATATAGCCCGATTGACACAATAGCCAACCTGATTTCGGACATCCGCGGGAAGGTATTCAATACCCAACAGCAACAGCAACGCGTGCTACTGGAGCGAATCAACCGTTTACGAATAGCCGGAAGTGAATTAAGCCAACGTGTTACCCAACTGCTGGAAAGCATCGAAACTGACGAACAGAACGCAGCATTCAGCAAGATTCGTCAAGAACAGGAAATACGTAACCAGGCAGCCCATACCATAGAAATCATTGCAACAGTAGCCGTAGTACTTTCACTCATCTTCTTCATAGTTATCTGGCGAGACCTGACACGCAGTGCACACTACCGGAAAGAACTGGAAAAGGCCAAACTGTATGCAGAAAACCTTTTGATAGCCCGTGAGAAACTGATGCTGACCATTACTCACGACATCAAAGCTCCTACTGGCTCTATTATCGGCTATATCGACCTTTTAATCCGAATCACCAAAGATCGCCGACAACTGCTTTACCTGTCTAATATGAAAAGTTCAGCCAGACATTTGCTCGACCTGATAGGTTCATTACTGGACTATCATCGTCTGGAAGCTGGGAAAATGGACCTGCAGCAGGTAGCCTTTCACCCGAATGAACTTTTCAACCACATTTTCCACAGCTTTCTTCCACTAGCGGGAAAGAAAGGTATCAGCCTGACTTACGAAGAACAGGTCGCAGACGAACTGGTATTAGAAGGAGACCCTTTCCGCATCCGGCAAATAGCAGAGAACCTGCTTTCAAACGCCCTGAAATTCACTCATGAAGGCAGTATCAAACTACGTGTCCGTTATCAGGACAATCAGTTTACATTCAGTGTCCAGGATACCGGTTGTGGTATGACTCCCGAAGAACAGACACGCATTTTCCAGGAATTTACCCGTCTTCAAAGTGCTCAAGGACAGGAAGGTTTCGGATTAGGACTCTCCATATCCAAGAAACTCATCGAATTGGCCAACGGAAAAATCCATATTGACAGTATACCCCAAAAAGGAAGTACCTTCACGGTTTCATTGCCTTTACCGCATATCTCAGCCAATAAGTCTGGTACCAACAAAGCCGGGAAACTGTTGCCTACCACTCGCCTGAACATCCTGCTGGTAGATGATGACAGCATCCAACTACACCTTACACAAGCCATCATTCTGCATACACTGGTCAACGGTGAAACCTCGGCTGAAGAAAAACCAATCATCCATTGTTGTCAGCAACCGGACGAGGCGATGCAAATCCTGACAACCCAACGGATAGATATTGTCTTTACAGACATACAGATGCCAGCTATGAACGGATTTGAACTACTCCAGCATATCCGAAAACTGGCAATTCCCCATGCAGAAACATTACCAATCATCGCAATCACAGCCCGCGGTGATTTAAGTGAAAAAGATTTCCAGTCGAAAGGCTTCTCCGGCATGTTACAGAAACCGTTCAACCAATCAGATATCCTGCAGATATTCACCCGTCTGTTTCAGGTTTCTCAATCAGCTCACCCTGAAAAGCCAGAATCGGAAATATCTCCACTCCATGAAACGGCAACATCTCCATTCCGGTTTACTCCTTTAACCGCTTTCTCAGAAGACGATCCGAAAGCAGCCATCGAAATCATGCAGACCTTCATACATGAAACCCAACGAAACATACAGGCACTGCAGGAAGCACAAAAAGCAAACAATTCACAACAACTCTGCGCCATTGCCCATAAAATGCTCCCTACCTTTACCATGATAGAAGCCAAGGAGATTATTCCTGTCTTGCAGGACATGGACCACAGACGAACCAGCGGACTTACAGACAGCGAAAGTGAAACATACACAGCGTCAATCATCAGATGTGCAGAAAAAGTAATCACATATGCCGAAAACTACTGCACAACATTACATCAACAAGAATCTAAAAACGCCTAATCGTTTTAAATAATCCGTCTAGACATTTTAATCGAAACATGAGGACATTTTAATCAAAACGTCCTCATGTTTTTATCAAGTGAGTTTTCTTTGACAGAAATTTTCTATTTTCATACAAGTTTTATGTAAAAAGTGCTTGAAAGAAATGGAACAATGCCATAAAAAGATTATATTTGTATAATTAATTAAATAGTTATGGTTTCAACTGTACTGATCGTTGAAGATGATTTGACATTTTCTACCATGCTGAAGACGTGGTTGGGGAAAAAGGGATTCGATGTAGAAACAGCCAGCACGAGTGCCCGTGCCCGTAAAATTCTGCTTTCAAAAGAATTTGATCTGGTAATTTCTGATTTGCGCTTGCCAGATCAGGATGGAATAAACTTGCTTTCTTGGCTTAGAGAACAGAAAAAAAATACCCCTTTCATCATCATGACCGGTTATGCAGAAATCCAAAGTGCTGTACAATGTATGAAATTAGGAGCAACAGATTATATATCCAAACCCATACAACCGGATGAGCTCCTCAAAAAAATCAAAGAAGCTATTGTTCTTCCACACAAAGAAACAAAAGAAACAGAAAATATACTGTTGCCTCCTGCCTCAAACTTCCTGGAAGGAGAAAGTGAAGCCGCGCAACAACTGTTCAACTATGTACGTCTGGTAGCGCCTACCCAAATGTCTGTACTGATAAACGGCGCAAGCGGTACCGGAAAGGAATATGTAGCACACCGTATACACCAGTTGAGCAAACGGGCTGATAAACCGTTCGTCGCTATCGATTGTGGTTCCATCCCCAAAGATCTGGCTGCATCTGAATTCTTCGGACACATCAAAGGCTCTTTTACCGGGGCCTTGACCGATAAAGTCGGAGCTTTTGAAGAAGCCAACGGAGGAACGCTTTTTCTGGATGAAATAGGAAACCTAAGTTACGAAGTACAGGTACAGTTATTACGTGCTCTACAGGAACGCAGGGTAAGGCGAATTGGTTCCGTCAAGGAAATCGAAGTAGATGTGCGTCTGGTTACAGCAACAAACGAAAACCTGAAAGAAGCTATCGCAAAAGGGAATTTCCGGGAAGATTTATATCACCGAATCAATGAATTCACACTCTACATGCCTTCACTGAAAGACCGGGCTGAAGACATCCTGCTCTTTGCCAATTTCTTCCTCGACCAGGCCAACAAAGAGTTGGAACGTAACCTGGTAGGATTCGATGCAGAAGCTTGTAATGCCTTGCAACGTTATGACTGGCCAGGAAATCTGCGCCAACTGAAAAATGTAGTTAAACGGGCAACTCTGTTGGCTACAGGCGATTTCATCACCTGTAAAGAATTAGGAGAAGAATTATACGCTACAAGAACAAGCCAGGAAACAGTTAATCTGACGCTGAGGAATGAAGATGACGAAAAACAACGGATTCTACAGGCTCTGCAACAAACGAGGAATAACAAGACACGTGCAGCACAACTTCTTGGTATAGACCGTAAAACACTCTACAATAAACTGAAACTTTATAATATTCCACAATAAAGTGTGGACTTTTTCCACACCATCCACACTGTTTTCCACAAAAAAGAAACCGGACAAACACAAGAGGAATATATAAATAGTTTATTATAAGCTATTTAAACAAATCAGTAAAGTTTGGCACGTATCTTGCAATACTATTTATGGTACAAATTGCATACACAAAAACTAATAGACTTTTTTTAAAACCCAACCCCATATATAAAGAGGACTCAACCTCTTTTTATAAAGAAGATGCCTATGTGTTAATGAGTGGGAACGCTGTGAAGCGCTCCCACTCACTTTTTATACCCATAAACATCAATCAAAGCATATCGAAACCGTTCCATAAGCTTCCTTCCGGAACAGGTGCTGTCAGATCGATTTCTTCCTTTGACACAGGATGGATAAAACGTACCCGACGGGCATGCAGACAAATGCTTCCATCCGGATTAGAACGAGGAAATCCATACTTCAAATCGCCTTTGATAGGACATCCCATCTTTGCCAACTGACAACGTATCTGATGGTGGCGTCCCGTCTTTAAATCTACTTTCAACAGAAAATAATTCTGCGAATGCCCAATCAGCCGGTAATGAAGTACTGCTTTCTTGGAATTAGGTACCTCCTTATCGTATGCATACGATTTATTCTGCTTTTCATTGCGTACCAGAAAATTAACCAACTCGCCTTCTGGTTCTTTGGGAGCCTGCTTCACAATCGCCCAATAAGTCTTCTTCACTTCACTGTTACGGAACATTTCATTCAACCGTGCCAATGCCTTACTGGTTTTGGCAAAAACTACCAACCCACTTACTGGACGATCCAAACGATGCGTCACTCCCAAAAAGACATTACCGGGTTTCGCATACTTTTCCTTCAGATATTGTTTAACGATTTCCGACAAAGGTACATCACCAGTCTTGTCTCCCTGCACAATTTCAGAAGCAGTCTTGTTGACCACAATAATATGATTGTCTTCGTAAACTACAGTCATGATTCAACGTATTCAAATAAAAACAGGCACGGATTCCGACCTTTCGTGTGTTTTACACCTGCGAAATCCGTGCCTGCAGAATTATGCAGCATAAATTACATGTTCATACCACCATCCACCTGAATTACCTGGCCTGATACATATGAAGACATGTCAGAAGCCAGGAACAGAGCTATGTTAGCTACATCTTCCGGTGTACCTCCACGGCGCAAAGGAATACGCTTGTTCCATTCAGCTTTCACTTCATCAGACAACTTAGCAGTCATTTCAGTGATGATAAAGCCCGGAGCAATCGCATTGGCACGGATTCCACGAGAACCCAATTCCTGAGCAATTGATTTAGCCAAACCAATCATACCTGCCTTAGAAGCAGAATAATTACACTGTCCGGCATTTCCGTGAACTCCCACTACAGAAGCCATATTGATGATATTACCACTCTTCTGGCGCATCATAATCGGAGTACAAGCGTGAATGAAGTTGAAAGCAGACTTCAAGTTTACACCGATAACAGCATCCCACTGTGCCTCAGACATACGCATCATCAGGCCATCTTTTGTAATACCGGCATTGTTTACCAAAATATCGATAGAACCAAAATCTTCCTTAATCTGCTCTACGACTTTGGCAGTATCTTCAAAACTGGCAGCATTCGAAGCGTAACCTTTTACCTTTACGCCAAAGGCTGCGATTTCTTTTTCTGTATTCAGACCGTTTTCGTCAATCATCAAATCTGTAAATGCGATATTTGCACCTTCTGAAGCAAATTTCAAGGCAATTGCCTTACCAATACCGCGAGCGGCACCTGTCACAATTGCTGTCTTACCTGTTAATAATCCCATAATATTACGTTTTAATTAAGAAATTCTTTTCATTATCGTGTACATCCCAATGCGCCGTATACAATATTTTTCACATAGCGCCATCCGGTTTCATCGTCCAGATTTTCTCCAATCTGTCCCCTGATGTAAGGAACTTCAATTCCTTTTATGCAGTAATGAAGAATATCAGCAGTAATCTCTACATCGTCTATCTGAAAAATCCCTTTATCCTTTCCTTCCTGCAGTACCTTCCGGAAAAATTCTATCTCTTTAGTATCAAAGTACTTGCGTTTCGTTTCTACTCGCCAGATGTCACGAAAAAAATTGGCTTTCAACGTACCGTTACGATAAACCACCATTTTAATGGAATCCAGATGATTGATAATCAGTTCCATTATCTTGGCATCAGGACTCAGATTCTTGGCAGCCGTGATTTCCATGTGCCCCGAAAGCATTTCCAGTTCCGATTCTACCACAGCTTGATAAATCTGCTCCTTGCTCTTGAAATAGGTATACAACGTACGACGACCTTTCTTGGAAGCTACCGCAATATCATTCATTGTAGTATCTTCTACTCCCTTTTTAGCAAACAGCTGCCGGGCTACATCAACTAATTGAGCTCTTGTTTTTAAGACTGTCATACGTTCACTAATTGCACATCACATACTAAAACTGAGCAAAAATACTGCTTTTATTCCGACTATACAAATTCGAAGCTCAACAAATTGTACCCCTTCCTCAAAATCGGCAGAAATCCCTGTCAGAGAAAAACCTTCAGCTGAAAGTTCTTCGCTGCCAAGAAAATAAAACGTAAGATATTTATCAGGAAAAATTCTGAAAAAAGTTCCTACAATACTAGAAAGAAGACTATGCACCATCTGGCACAAAGAATGCCTGAAAAGTAGCTCAAAACGTCAATAAAACCGATAAATATCCATCCGATCAAGCAAATTCAATTACCGGATATCGCTCAGTAATATTTCGCAAACAAAAAAACACAAAAAAATTTGCATACAAAAAATAAAAGCCGTACCTTTGCACTCGAATTAAGAAAACGACATCGCGGAGTGGAGCAGTTGGTAGCTCGTTGGGCTCATAACCCAAAGGTCGTCTGTTCGAGTCAGGCCTCCGCAACCATAAAGAAAACAACATCGCGGAGTGGAGCAGTTGGTAGCTCGTTGGGCTCATAACCCAAAGGTCGTCTGTTCGAGTCAGGCCTCCGCAACCACAAGAGAAACGTTATATAACGTTTCTCTTTTTTTATCCCTACCAATATACCCTAAAAAAGGTATTGCCCCCTTTTACCTTCTCTCTTATTTTTGCGCCTATAGAACTCTAAAAATACGACTATGGCAAATATCAAAAGACATTTGACTGAGCTGATAGGCAACACGCCTCTATTAGCATTAGAAAAACTGAAGACAGCTCATAAGGCTCAAGCAAACATCATTGCAAAACTGGAGTATTTTAACCCAGGAGGCAGCATAAAAGACAGAGTAGCCCTCGCCATGATAGAGGATGCAGAAAAGAAAGGAATCCTGAAACCTGGCTCCGTCATTATCGAACCGACCAGCGGAAATACAGGGGTAGGACTGGCATGGGTAGCCCTCGTAAAAGGATACAAAACCATTCTTACGATGCCCGAAACCATGAGCATAGAAAGACAAAACCTACTGAAAGCCCGCGGAGCAAAACTAGTATTGACTCCTGGAGCATTAGGCATGAAAGGAGCCATCCAGAAAGCAGACGAACTGAAAGCAGAAATCAAAGACTCAGTTATTCTCCAACAATTCGAGAATCCAGCCAATCCGGAAGCACACTTACACACCACCGCCGAAGAAATCTGGAAAGACACAGACGGCAAAGTTGATGTATTTATAGCAGGAGTAGGAACCGGAGGAACACTGAGTGGTGTAGGAATGGGACTGAAGAAGTACAATCCAAACATAGAGATTATTGGAGTTGAACCGGACTCATCGGCTGTTTTGTCAGGCGATAAACCTGGTCTCCACAAAATACAAGGCATAGGAGCCGGATTCATCCCCAAAAGCTACCACCCGGAAGTAGTAGACCGCATCATACGCGTAACCGATGATAATGCTATCCGTACTGGACGCGAATTATCTTTCAAAGAAGGATTATTAGTAGGCATTTCTTCTGGCGCAGCTACTTACGCAGCTCTTCAATTGGCCCAAGAATCAACTTACAAAGACAAGAACATCATAGTCCTACTACCAGACACAGGAGAAAGATACCTCTCTACCGTATTATATGCATTCGAAGAATACCCACTATAACTTTTGATTCGTTTGCATACAAAAAAGCCTCGCTTATGCGAGGCTTAAAGTGGGCGTTGACGGATTCGAACCGCCGACCCTCTGCTT
>ULTX01055653.1_pt1 | contig 37228 bp, 29 predicted proteins | sample 1958041 | NCBI WGS metagenome assembly ULTX01 (sample SAMEA4835747, study PRJEB28245) | human gut metagenome | biome: gut microbiome; material: fecal sample | place: Denmark | collected 2008
TTTCGGCAGCCGACCAGATACTTCCGTCTGTCCTTTCCCCGTCCATCCGCAAGCACTACAAGTTCCTGACATCTTTCTCGGAGTGGATCGGGGCAGAGTTGTCCTTTGGTGAAAAGGGTGTTGAACTTTACGGAAAGGCGTTTTCTGCAAGGCAGACAGATTTTGAGAATGTGCTCGTTTCACAGAAACCGGCTTCCTGCAATGTATTCTCGATAGCTCCTGCAAACACACTCCGGGCTCTCTCGCTTCCGATGGATTCGTATTCCGGATATGTTGCGGCTTACGATGAATGGCTCGACAAGAGAATGAAACTCCAGGAGGTCCAGAAAAACCGCAAGGCGCTCGCTTCCGCGCACGGGGTGTCTCCGGCAGATTGGGTGTCTGGCTTAAGGCCGTCGGAGATTGCCGTGGTGTCTTTTATATGCGGTGACAAGATAGAGTCAGTCAATCTCCTGCATTCTTCAGAGTTGAAGAATGACTCTGATATACAGTCCTTTACATTCGGAGGCTACATGGCGGCGCTTTTTGGTGACGTTTTCTCACGCGAAGACGAGAGCTGTTCCTTCAGCTCCGGAGGTTGGCTCATAACGGGCTCTCGTGAAGCTGTAGGGGAGTGGGCTTCGGGAAGGGCACTCGAGTACAGCCTCTATTCAAAACTTGGCGATGCCGGACTGAAGTCGGCCGTCCCATCGTCGGGGAATGCTGTGCTGTATTTCTCTGTAGATGAAGACAGTATGTCTCCGGAACCGGCATTTGGAAAGACTACGGAGACCAAACTTGCCGGGAAACTTGGCGGATGTGACATAATGCCGGCATTTTTATGCCTTTCTTCAGAAAAGAAGTCCGCGCTTTCCATCGACTGCGGTCTTTTCATGGCCGACATGAAGCGGTCAAAGGCTCCGGAGACTGAACGTGATGTTCATATAACCGTTCCTGAAGGGCCGTTCACTGTCAAGAACTCGGCCACCGGCAAGAACAACAGTTTTGTCCAGAACCAGAATCTTACGCTCAGTCTGCGTGATGAAAACGGCAAGGGTATGTGGACTGTCCCTTTCTCAGAAAAACTGTGCGGAACGGTCTCCAATGTCGATTATTTTGCCAACGGAAAGATTCAGTTCCTTTTTGGGGCCGGCTCGAAGATATATATGATAGACAGGCTCGGACGGTTCGTGAATCCGTTCCCGCTTGACCTCGGCAAGAAAATTGTACTTGGCCCGGCCGTCTTCGATTTTAGCGGGGCAAGAAAATACAACATTCTCGTCCTGCACGATGACAATACGATAAGGATGTACAACCTTCAGGGCAAGGTCCCGGACGGATGGAAGGACATAACCTCGACAGACACGATTGTCTCCCTTCCGGAGCGCGTCGTTTCTGGAAACAATTCCTGCTGGATCGTGCGTACATCGCGTCAGACTCTGGTTTTCCCGTTTATGGGAGGTGCGCCTCTGACTGATTTTTCCGGAGATGCAATGCTTCTTCCGAGCACTGATGTGAGTGTCACTGAAAACGGGGAAGTGTCGGCAAAGAGTTATAATGGGAAAATACAAAGGATCAAGATAAGATAGAATGCTGCCAGGACAGATAGTGGCAGCAACGTTTAATAAACTACATACAAGAATGATTTACAAATCAGTGAACAAAATGTTCGAGCAGGCGTTACGTGAAAACTGGGAACGCCCTGCTCTTTCAAACTATAGGGGAACCACGATCTTCTACAGGGATCTTGCCGAGAGAATCGCCAAACTGCATATTCTTTTCGAGCACTGCGGCCTTCAGAAAGGCGACAAGGTGGCTATATGTGCGAGGAACCAGGTCAATTGGGCCGTTTCGTTCCTTTCAGCGATGACCTACGGGGCAGTTCCTGTTCCTATTCTTCATGAATTCAAGCCCGGCAATGTCCATCACCTCGTGAACCACTCCGAAGCTAAGGTGCTCTTTGTCGACCCGATTGTATGGGAAGGGCTTTCCGAGTCTGAAATGCCTGATGTTCAGGCGATAGTGAGGATCGACACGTTCAAGCTCATATATGCCTCGTCAGAAGACATTACATACGCCCGCGAACATCTCAACAGCCTCTTCGGAGCGAAATATCCGGAATCGTTCGGCCCGTCAGACATGGACTACTATGAGGACAGTCCGGAGGAGCTAGCCCTCATCAACTACACTTCCGGGACTTCCGGGTTTTCCAAAGGCGTGATGATTCCCTACCGGACCATTCAGTCGAACATGGAGTTTGCCGCTATTGCCTGCCCGTATATGGACAACAATTCGAATATCATAGCCATGCTGCCTTCCGCTCATATGTATGGCCTTATGTTCGAAGTACTCTATCAGCTCTATAAAGGTATGCATGTGCATTTCCTGACCCGTGTGCCGAGTCCGAAAATCATTATGGAGGCTCTTGCGGAGGTGAAGCCGGATCTTGTGATTTCTGTTCCCCTCGTCATTGAGAAGATTTACAAGAGCAAGGTCCGCCCGATTCTTGAGAAAAACGGAATCCGCCAGATGCTTCGTCTTCATATCCTTGACCAGTTGATACTCAATAAGATAAAGACAGAACTCATCAATGCGTTCGGAGGCCGTTTCCACGAGGTCATCATAGGCGGTGCGGCGTTTAACAAGGATGTGGAGGAATTCTTCAAGAGGATACATTTCCCGTTCACCGTCGGCTACGGAATGACCGAATGCGGCCCTATCATAACATACGATGATTGGTCTACCGTGAAGCTGTATTCATGCGGAAAGGCTGCGCCGAACATGACCATAAAGATCGATTCTGCCGACCCGGAGAATATACCGGGGGAGGTGCTTGTCAAGGGAGATAATGTCTTTCTCGGATATTACAAGAATCAGGAGGCCACCGACGCTGTATTTACGAAGGACGGATGGTTCAAGACCGGGGATATGGGAGTGCTCGACAAGGACGGATACCTTTTCCTTAAAGGACGTTCAAAGTGCATGATTCTCGGCCCTTCGGGACAGAACATCTATCCTGAGGAAATAGAGACTGTGCTCAATAGTCTTGCTTATGTGGTTGATTCTCTTGTGATTGAGGATAATGGAGGACTTACTGCTCTTGTCTATCCGGATCTTCATCAGGCCGAGATTGACGGTCTTGCGGGAGAAGTTCTTCAGGCACATATCGAATCTTTGGTCAAGGAGGCCAACAACGAGCTTCCGAATTATGCGAAGATCAAGGCTGTGGAGATTATGCCGGAAGACTTTGAGCGTACTCCGAAGAGAAGTATCAAGAGGTATCTTTATCAAAGAAACAGCAAATAGTCTATAATGGAAAAGTTTGACAAGGCCTATCTTGAAATGGCGGCGGTGTGGGCACGCAATTCCTACTGCAAACGCCGTCAGGTGGGGGCGCTCATAGTCAAGGACAGGATGATAATCTCTGACGGCTACAACGGCACCCCGTCGGGATTCGAGAATGTCTGCGAAGACGAGAACGGTGTCACCAAACCTTATGTCCTTCATGCAGAGGCAAATGCAATCACGAAGGTTGCAAAGTCCGGCAACAGCAGCGAGGGCGCGACTCTCTATGTCACTGCATCCCCGTGCGTGGAGTGCGCGAAACTCATAATTCAGGCCGGCATCAGACGCGTTGTCTATAAGGACTCCTACAGGCTTAACGACGGCATCGAGTTGTTGCAAAGGGCCGGGATTGAAGTCGAACAAGTTGATGAACAGGAATAATGAAACGGAACACATATGCGTTGGTTTCGGCCCTACTCGGTGTTTTCATCGGGGTGATGGCCTGTCTTATATGCGTCAGGCTTGCGGGACCATCGAAAAAGTTTGACGGGGACTACAACCGTTGGCGCAAGTTGAACCTTATTCTTGAGCAGGTCGAGGAGAACTATGTGGACACGATAGACCAGAAGGCTATGACGGATGCCGCGGTTATGGCCGCTCTCGGCAAACTGGACCCGCATTCAGTATATCTTCCGCCGGTTGAACTGAAGGAGTCAGAGACGGAACTTGCCGGAAATTTTGATGGAATAGGAATTCAGTTCAACGTTCCGAATGATACGGCTATAGTGTTGAGCGTCATTCCCGGCGGGCCGTCAGAGAAAGCCGGACTCCTTCAGGGTGACAGGATTATACGTGTCGACGACAAGGTAATTGCCGGAATGAAGACACCGCAGGACTCGATGGTGCGGCTGATGAAAGGTCCTTCCGGTTCAAAGGTGAAAATTGTCGTCAATCGCGACGGAGAACAGATTCCGTTTGATATCACGAGAGGCAAAATTCCGGTTCATTGCGTTGACGCGGCATTCATGATTGACGCGGAGACGGGCTATATCAAACTCGCGAAGTTTACGAGGACTACATATGTCGAGTTCATTTCCGCTGTCTCCAAACTTCGCGCCCAGGGGATGAATCACCTGATATTCGACCTTAGGGAAAACACCGGAGGCTATCTGGACCAGGCCTATATGCTCTGCAATGAATTCCTTGAAAAGGGCGACAAGGTCGTCTACATGCAGGGATTGCACCGCTCGCGTTCCGATCTGGACGCCGACGGGAAGGGAACTCTCAAGGACGTTAAGCTTTCGGTTCTCATTGACGAGGGGTCTGCCTCTTCGAGCGAAATCTTTGCCGGAGCCATGCAGGACAATGACAGGGGCGAGATCATCGGACGCCGCTCGTTCGGGAAAGGACTGGTTCAGGAACCGATTAACTTCACGGACGGCAGCGGGTTGAGGCTTACCGTGGCGCGGTTCTACACCCCGTCCGGGCGCTGTATCCAGAAACCATACGGAGACGACTATGCCTACGACATCTATGAGAGGTATGCCCACGGCGAACTGACTGACGCTGACAGCATCAAGGTCAATCGGGATGATGTCTACTACACCGTCGGAGGACGTGCCGTTTATGGCGGAGGCGGTATCATTCCGGATATATTCGTCCCTATGGACACTACACGTGCGTCGACATTCTACATCCAGTGTAGCAAAAAGGCCACAACGATGAGGTTTGCGAGCGCGATGTTCGACAAATACCGCTCTGAACTCATTCAGATTGACGATTTCGGACAGTTGGAGCGTTGGTTGGACGCGCATCATCTTGACCGTCAGTTCCTTGACTATGCCGCAGCGAAGGACGGCCTGAAGCCTGGACCGGGAGAGTGGAAAGAGTCTGAGGAATATATGATGGTGCAGATCAAGGCGCTTGTCGGACGTTACTCCAAAGTCGGTGAGGAAGCCTTCTATAGGTTTTATATCGGCATTGACAAGACTTTGCAGGAGGCGTTACACGGCGAATAAAAGCGGTCTGCAGCGGACATCTAGTTTATATTCATTATAATTCTTCTGGACATCGGATGCAGATTATTACAGCGGTTACCGATATTCTTTACGAAGCCAAGCCTATGCCCTTTGTAAGAGACGGTTACGTATCCGAGTGGAGAGTCGTCAAGTCTTATTGTGTCGCGGTGGAGAAACTCCAGCGCGACATTTTTGTTGAGTCCGGCGTCCTGAAATGCATCCATGCTTAGGATTGTCGAGAGCGCGAGATCGGCAGACGGAATCAGTTTGCCGGCTTTCATCGTTCCCGCCGCGACACCTGCCAGAAGCGGCTTCAGGCAACTTTCTATGGCGGCAATCTCGCTTTCAATCTGTTGAGGAACGGCTATGATGAGACCATTTCTCTCCCTGAACGAAACCTCGGCAGAGAACACTCCTGCGAGTTCCCTGCCTGGCAGTGCTGCGGCTCCACGATTGTCGTGGCGGCCTTTCTCCTTGCTCCTTTTTTTGGAACTGCCTTGTTTGAATCCCATTTCGGTATTCTCCATCGCAGAGGCTCTCCGCAGACCTCCGTCATCTTTTCTCAGGACAGCACAATATTGTCCCTCACCGGGCACAAATCCCGGAGCCAGGGAATAGCCGAATTCCGTCCGCACCGGACCCTCATAAGGGCAATCCGGCACCTGGACCGCAGCTCCTAGTTCGGATGCCGCCCAGCCGACGTTTCCGTCATTCTCATATTTATTGAACGTACAGGTGGAATATATCAGAAACCCTCCCGGAGTCAGTGACGGCCAAATGTCGGCAAGAATCCTACGCTGCCTTGCCACACATAGCTCCACATTGTCTTCTGACCATTGCTCCACAGCCCCCTCATCCTTTCTGAACATTCCCTCTCCTGAGCAAGGCACGTCAGTGACAATGATGTCGAAAAATCCCTCAAGCCTTGCGAATGCCGCCGGGTCAGCTGAGGTCACGACCACATTCGGGTCACCCCACAATGCCACATTGTCCGCGAGTGTCCCGGCGCGGTTTTTCATAACCTCGTTCGAAACGAGAATGAACCTGTCTCCGACCATTTCCCGCAACGAAGCGGCAAGGTCCGTGGTCTTGCCACCAGGTGCGGCGCAAAGATCAAGCACCCGCAGGCTTCTTCGCTCCGCCACCGGTTCTTCCCCAAGCATCTGCCCAAGCACCTGCCTGAACACGAAACCGACGAACATTGACGACGAATCCTGCACATAATATGCTCCGGCATGAATCAGCGGGTCAAGCGTGAACACGGGACGTTCCTTCAGAAAACAGCCCCACTCGCTCCAAGGCACTTTCCCATTGACCTCAGCGCCGGCAATCTCTGTGGCCGTCCCATCCCCCGCCTTCCATTTTGACGGATTCAGACGCACCGACACAGAAGGCGGACACTCCAGCGCCGCCAACACTTTTTCGGCCGCCTTCACGCCGAAAGCTTCCTCAAGATATTTCTTGAAAAGGTCCTTCTGCATCGCTCCAGTGCCCTTCAGAGTCCGAACTTTGATGCGTCAAAGCCATCCGGCATCTTCCCGTTGGACGCATCCGCAAGCCCGTCCACAACCTTGTCGAGTCCATCCTTTATTTTCGCCCCGAGCAGAGTCTTCATCATGAAGTTCAGATCCGCCTCCACATCTATGCTGAAGAGCGTCTGCGATGCGGAAACAGCCGGCTCGAAGTTCAGTGCGACCGTAAATGCAAACGGAGCCCCGTCGTCCTTGAGGACAATCCTCGAATAGGGAGTCCTTTCGATGATGCGCACTCCGAACTCGAAGCCTTGCACCGTGGCGTGGATGCTGTCGAAATCGGCGGTCACACCCTCGCGTTTGTCCTGCGGAATCATATTCAGGATGTTCCTCAAATCCGTCAATGCCATATAGAGTTCATACGGGGCCTTTGCCACCGTGCCTTTCTTGCTGCTGTACTTTGCCATAGTCTAAACAGTCTCAAATTTAAATTTATGCTCCGCGCGAAAGAAAAATTCATAACTTTGCACGTTCGCTGAATGCAAAATTATAAAAACTTTCGCAATTGCCGTTTATGGAAACGCACAAGATATACTTCGAGAAACGCTGCATCATAATCTGCCCTCCTGACGAGCCGGCGCTTTCCGATCCCAACGCAATCGTCTTTCAGATAGCAAACCGCTTCGGAATACACGACCTCATCGACATGTTCGAGAAGTCCGACTCTCTTCTGAGAATCTACATCCCTACGGAAAACGTCGGCCAGACCTATCATAAGATATGCTCCGAGTTCGTTCAGGTGAACGCGGGCGGAGGACTTGTGTCCAACCGTCGCGGGGACTATCTCTTGATTTGCCGCAACGGGCTTTGGGATCTGCCGAAAGGACACCAGGAGGCAGGGGAGACCATACAGACCTGCGCTCTGAGGGAAGTTCAGGAAGAAACAGGTGTCAACCAGTTGATACTCAGGGAACTCATCTGCGTGACCGATCATTGTTATCGTCGTAACGGTTTGTGGCACCTGAAACACACCTGGTGGTTCGATATGCTCTACAACGACCCGACTGACCTCACTCCGCAGCGTGAGGAGGACATTTCCAAGGCGGCGTGGGTGCCGAAGTCAGCGCTGCCGTCATATCTAAAGAATACCTTTCCTTCGATTATGGAGGTGTTCCGAGAGAAAATGTAGGGAAAGTGAAACAAAATTGTGAAAATATCGTATAATATATTGTTTACGCTGCAAGAAAAAGAAACGATATATTATGAAACTTTCACAGTTTAATTTCAGCCTCACGGCTGACAAGATTGCGTCCGAACCGCCGGTGTGGCGAGACGAGTGCCGCCTGATGGTACTCCACAAGGACAGCGGGGAAATCGAGCACAAGATTTTCAAGGACATCATCGATTATTTCGGTAAGGGGGACACATTTGTCTTCAACAACACAAAAGTATTTCCGGCGCGGCTTTATGGCAAGAAAGAGAAGACCGGGGCTGAGATTGAGGTGTTCCTGCTCAGGGAACTCAACCGCGAACAGAGGCTCTGGGATGTCATCGTCGATCCGGCAAGAAAAATCAGAATAGGCAATAAACTCTATTTCGGCGAGGATGAAAGTCTTGTGGCTGAAGTGATTGACAACACGACATCGCGGGGACGGACACTGCGTTTCCTTTATGACGGAAACTACGAGGAGTTCAAGGAAGCCCTGTTTTCTCTTGGTGAAACGCCTGTCCCGAAGTGGGTTAAGCCGCATGTCACGAAAGAGGATGAGGAAAACTATCAGACAATCTTCGCAAGTGAGGAAGGGGCGGTCTGCGCTCCTGCTGCCGGTCTGCATTTCAGCCGCGAACTGATGAACAGGATGATTCTCAAAGACATAAACAAGGCTTTCATAACCCTGCACATGGGCATCGGACATTTTCGCTCTGTTGATGTCGAGGATCTTTCCAAGCACAAGATGGATTCGGAGAGGCTGATTATTACTCCGGAGGCGGCCGGTATAATCAATTCTACAAAGGAAGCCGGCCACAAGGTCTTGGCTGTCGGCATCACCGTGATGCGTGGGCTTGAAACCTTTGTCACGACGGACGATGAGGTGAAGCCGTATGACGGTTGGACCAACAAATTCATATTCCCTCCTTATCGCTTTGCGGTTCCGAATGCGATTGTTTCCAACTTCCATCTTCCGGAATCCACGATGCTGATGTCCGTTGCCGCTTTCGGTGGCTATGAGAAGGTTATGCACGCCTACAAGGTGGCTCTTGACGAAGGTTACAAGTTCGGGCCGTACGGAGATGCGCTCCTGATAGTATAAAAAAGAAAAATAACATATAAAAAAAGAAAAAACCGTTTCCCTGAAGAGCTTGGGAAGCGGTTTTTTCTTTTGTTTGTCATAGATTTGCCGGATAAGAAAACGGTTTGTGAAATGGAGAACAATTATGAAACTGTCTGCCTTTGTGCCTTGAATTCTATTTTTGGATATGAGCCTCGGGTTGCATCGGCGCTGATTGAAAACCTTGGAAGCGCCTCTGCTGTGTTTGAAATGTCGGACGCGGACAAGGATGCGGTGTTCGGACCCTACAGCAAGTATAGGGGAAAGATTGTGAAGAAGGAGCTGGATGCGGCCGAGGCGGTGTTGCAGAGGTTGCGGAGAGATGGGACGGTGTTTGTCGGCATCACTTCTGATGAGTATCCGAAAAGACTTAAGGGCTGTGAGGACGCACCGTTGGGGATTTTTGTCAGGAGCGACAGCCCCGTGGAGCGGATATTTGCCGGCACGGAGCATTATGTCGCAGTCGTCGGGACTCGGGAGATTACTCCGTATGGGGAACAGTGGTGCCGGGATATTGTGCGGACACTGGCCGGCTCGGGCGCGGCCCCGTGCATTGTCAGTGGGCTGGCTTACGGGACGGACATCATTGCGCACAGGACTGCCGTTGAGTGCGGGCTGCCGACGATAGCTGTCATGGCCACCGGGACTGACACTGTCTATCCTGGCCGGCACCGTGGCTTTGCCGAACATCTTGCAGGGCTGCCTGGGTGTGCCCTCGTGACGGACTATCCTCCGGGAACCGCTCCTGTGGCTCTGAACTTCATACGGAGGAACAGGATAATCGCCGGGCTGAGCGACAGTGTGATTCTCGTCGAGTCGGCAGTGAAGGGCGGCGGGATGATAACCAGCCGGCTTGCGTTTTCCTACAACCGTTCTGTATACGCCTTGCCGGGGCGCGGAGACGACAGTCGTTCGCAGGGCTGCAACCACCTTATAAGGGAGGGCGTTGCGGAGATAATAGACTCTCTTGATGGGCTGAATGTGCAGCTTGGCCTTTGTGAAAAGGGACGAGGGTGCGGAGGAATGCAGGGCTGTTGTCGGATTGTTCGAGGTGACCTGACGGAGAGATATTCACGGACACTTCCGGAAGACAAGATTGCAGCCATGACAGCAGTCTTGCTGAAAGTCAGGGAAAGGCGTGGAATCGATTTTGACGGGCTGTGTGACGCGACCGGGCTGCCCTACAGGAGCGTTGCTGAAGTGGTTGCCCTGCTGGAAAACGACGGGATGATAAGTGTTGACCTGCTGCGCCGCTGTTCAATACGGGGATAGGCAAATTGAAAAGAAATGAGAAAGATGATGTAGGTTATTTTTTGAAGGTTTCTTAAATTTGCAGCGCTATGCTGAGTTTTATAGATACACACACTCATCTTTATGATGCCGCATACGGGGGAGACGGAGTTGGAGCCGTGAGGAGGGCGATTGAGTCCGGGGTTACGAAAATTGTGATGCCGGACACTGACGAGACAGTGAGGGACGCGATGTTTGCGCTCTGCGGGGAATTTCCTGAGAACGCCTTTCCTTGCCTGGGACTGCACCCTACTGAGTTCAAGGACAACTGGCGGGAGGAACTTGAGATGTTGGACGGGTATGTAGGCAGGAAAGTGGTTGCGATAGGCGAAATAGGGATTGACCTTCATTGGCGCAGCGACAATCTGGATGCTCAGATTGAGGTCTTCCGCTATCAGCTGGATATGGCCCTGAGACTGAATCTTCCGGTCATAATCCACAACAGAGAAGCCACGGGGCAGATTTTCCGCGTACTGGAGGATTTTCGCGGAAGGGGCCTTCGTGGAGTCTTTCATGCCTTCAGCGGAAGCGCTGAGACATTCAGGGAGATGGACCGTTATGGGGATTGGATGGTCGGAATCGGCGGCGTTCTCACATTCAAAAAAGCCTCGATTGCCGAGACGGTGAAGACAATTCCGCTCGAACGCATAGTGCTTGAGACAGATTCTCCATATCTTACGCCGGCACCATATCGCGGAATGCGGAACGAAAGTGCATATATCCCGATAATAGCGGATAAACTGTCTTCTCTGAAGGGCGTCCCTCTCGAAGACGTCGCGTGCGTGACGACGGAAAACGCCGAACGGCTCTTCGGAATATAGGCATTTCCATTTGCGACGTAATTCGTAAAGCTCATAATCATAATAAATATGAAGAAGGGAAAGTCATCCATACTTATAATCTACACCGGAGGAACGATAGGAATGAAGTCGGATCCGACGGACAATACGCTCAAGCCGTTCAACTTCAGACAGATATTGGACGAAGTTCCTGAACTCGCGAAGTTTGCCTGCCGGATAGACTCATATTCCTTCAGTCCGATAATCGACTCTTCTGACGTTGAACCGTCGATGTGGCTGAAACTTGCGGATCTTATAGATGACAAGTATGACGAATACGACGGTTTTGTAATTCTTCACGGCACCGACACGATGTCCTACTCGGCGTCTGCGCTCAGCTTTATGATAGAGGGACTTACCAAGCCTGTCATATTTACCGGGAGCCAGCTGCCTATCGGAGTGCCGAGAACGGACGGAAAAGAAAACCTCATATCTGCAGTGGAGATCGCTTCCGCGAGAGATGCCGACGGTCACGCTATAGTGCCGGAGGTCTGCGTCTATTTTGACAATCTCCTGATGAGGGGTAACCGCACGACAAAAATGAGTTCGGATAACTTCAAGGCATTCTGCAGTGAGAACCTTCCACCGCTTGCCGAGGCCGGAATCAACATACGCTATAATTCCCGTCTGATTCTGAAACCTTCTGACTGGAATGCACGTCCGGTTTTTCACAAAAGGCTCGACACTAGAGTTTCCATTCTGAAAATTCATCCCGGAATCACGGTGCAGGTGGTAAGAAACATTCTGTGCGGTGCGGAGACGCGGGCCGTCATCATCGAGACCTACGGCTCCGGCAATGCTCCGTCTGCAGAGTGGTTCCTCTCTGTGGTGCGGGAGGCGCATTCGATGGGAAAGGTACTCCTTAACGTGACGCAGTGCCCTTCCGGGTCGGTGAACATGGACCTGTATGCTACGGGGAAGTGCCTGAAGGAAGCGGGAGCCCGAAACGGTTATGACAGCACGACCGAGAGTGCGCTGGCCAAACTCTTTGTCCTGCTCGGGGAGAATTCCGACAATGCCGAAGTGGAGGAATCGCTGGAAAGTAGCCTTCGTGGAGAGATTACGCTGTGATGCCGGCTATTGCCGTAAATTGCGATTGCTTTTTGATTCTGCAGGCCCAAATATCGTGTAAATATTTTTTTGTATGATTTTTTATTGCTAAATTGCACCGATTTTTAAGGTTTTGGCAGTGCGGCGACGCGTTGCGTGAATCGGGGAAATTACATATTTTAACGAAAAACAAACAATTTAATAGTATTAATTATCAAAAAACAGTTATGAAAAAAATTTTCATGTTTTTGGCAGCTATTGGCTTGATGGCCTTTTCTGCACAGTTCGCATCAGCTCAGGATCAGGCAGCTGACGCTGCATCTACCGAAGAGGTTGCCGCAGCCCCGACTCAGGTGACTTCTCTCGCTGAATTGACTGCAGCCCAGGAAGAAGTTCCTCTTCACCAGGCAATCAAGACCAAATTCATTGAAGGTGGTCCTGAGTTTATGGCAGCCATCATTCTCTGTCTTATCCTCGGTCTTGCAATCGCAATCGAGCGTATCCTCTACCTCGCATTCTCAAAGACCAACACCAAGAAGCTTCTTGAGGGCATCGAGAAGGCTCTCGAGGATGGTGGCGTTGAGGCAGCCAAGGACCTTTGCCGCAACACACGCGGTCCGGTAGCAAGCATCTTCTACCAGGGTTTCCTCCGTATGGATCAGGGAATTGAGGTTGTCGAGAAGACGGTCGTTTCCTACGGTTCTGTTCAGATGAGCCTTATGGAGAACGGTCTTAGCTGGATTTCCCTCTTCATCGCCATCGCTCCTTCTCTCGGATTCCTCGGTACCGTCATCGGTATGATCCAGGCATTCGATGCAATTCAGGCAGCTGGTGACATTTCTCCTAACATCGTCGCTGGAGGTATGAAGGTCGCCCTCATCACAACTGTCGGCGGTTTGATCGTAGCTATGATTCTCCAGGTATTCTACAACTACATTCTTGCTCAGATTGAGAAGCGCACCATTGAGATGGAAGACGCATCAATCAGCCTCGTGGACATCTTGGTTAAATATCAGAACAAATAAATCAGAATAAAATGTACGCAAAAATCATAAAAATCGTAGAGTGGGTTCTCCTCGCAATCGGCGTTCTTCTGGCTGTATTCGGTTTCGTTTACGGCTTCGTGTCGAACGACGGTCTCGCGACTGACATCCTGCTTTACTGCGCGTATGCTCTGGTTGTCGTGGCTATCCTCGCCGTTATCTGCCTCGGACTCTACTTCACGATAAAGCAGAACCCGAAGGGACTCATCAAGATGGGTGTCGGCTTGGTTGTCGCTGCGGTAATCGTCGGCATAGCGTACCTGTTGGCTCCGGGAACGGAGGCTGTCGGCACGAGCGTCCAGACTTCTGCCGGGATGCTTAAGTTTACCGACACAATTCTTAATGTCACCTATCTCTGCTGCGGTGCCGCTGTTGTGGCAATTCTTGTAGGAACGGTGGTTAACACAGTACGTAACAAATAATTACAACTATGGCCAGCAAAAAGACTCCAGAAATAAATTCAAGCTCCACGGCGGACATCGCGTTCCTGCTGCTGTGCTACTTCCTGATGACCACGACAATGAATCAGGATTCCGGACTGCAGCGCCGTCTCCCGCCGATGCCTGCGGAGAACCAGAAGGCAGAGGATCAGAAGGTCAATCGACGCAACATCATCATTGTGAAGATCAACTCTGCGGACAGGCTTTTCGCCGGAAATGAAGCAATGGAAGTCAGCCAGCTGAAAGACAAGATCAAGGAATTCCTTACCAACCCGACCGACGACCCGAAGTTGCCGGAGAAGAAAATCAAGGACATTGAGGGATATGGCGAATACCCTGTTTCCGAAGGTGTGATTTCTCTTCAGAACGACCGCGGTACAAGCTATCAGGCCTATATTGCGGTTCAGAACGAGCTGGTGAAGGCAATCAACGAGATTCGTAACGATTTCTCCCGCGCAAACTACGGCAAGCCTTACGATAGGCTCACCGAGGATCAGCAGAAAATCGTGCGTGAAGCGGTGCCTCAGAAGATTTCCGAGGCGGAGCCTAAGGATGTTTCAAAAAGATAGGAGAGAAGGATATGTCAAAATTTAGAAAAGACGGTAAGAAAACGACGCCGATGGCCAGCACGTCATCAACGTCAGATATCGTGTTCATGTTCCTATTCTTCTTCATGGTGACGACCAACCTCCGCAAGACGGAGAACAAGGTCATCGTGAAACTTCCGGAGGCTTCCGAGGTTGTGAAACTGGAAAGAAAGGACCTCGCATCCTATATTAATATAGGTACGCCGGTGAAGCATCTCCAGTCGCAGTTCGGTACCGACTCACGAATCCAGCTTAACGATTCCTTCAAAACCGTGGACGACATTCGTGACTTCATCGCTTCGGAGCGTGACTCCAAGAGTGAGGCCGACAGGGCGTTCATGACGGTTGCCATCAGAGCTGACGAGAACACGACAATGGGTATTGTAACGGATGTGAAGCAGGAGCTCAGAAGATGCTCCGCGCTGAAGATCATGTATTCGGCAAGAAAGGCTGAGAAATAGACAGTACTTTAAATGCAGAAGGGATGTCCTGAGAGAAAAACGATTGGGACATCCTTTTTTAGTAATCATCAAACAATGAACAAAAGAAAAGTATCAATAATCATTGCCGCGGTGCTCATTGCAGCGGCAACTGTCGCCACCGTTTTCTCGCTGAAGAAGCAGCGCACGGAGAGCGTTCCGAAGTATGTTTTTCTCTTTATCGGGGATGGAATGGGACTTGCCCATGTGGCTGCCACGGATTCTTTCCTTGCCTATCAGGACTCGTGCTATGGAGGTGGTTACCTCACATTCACCCAGTTCCCGGTTGTCGGTCTGACCCGAACCTACTGCGCCGACAGTGGCGTGACTGACTCGGCGGCGGCGGGCTCCGCAATTTCATGCGGACAGAAGACGAATACCGGACACATTGGCACAGCCATCGACGGGTCTCCGATGAGATCGGTGGCATACGAGCTCAAGGACGCCGGCTATCAGATCGGGATCATGTCCGATGGGCCTGTAAACCATGCGACTCCGGCGGTTTTCTATGCACACGTCGACAAGCGCAACCAGTATTATGAGATAGCACAGGAAATTTCCACCTGTGGATTTGACTTTCTTGGCGGCTCTGAACTCATTGATCGTTACGGAAAGAAGCACGATAAGGAAGACGTAGTGAAGCTCATTGAGGCGGACGGCAATACGCAGGTCTGCTTCGGTCTTGATGCATTGACCGCCTCGACAGCCCGCACAAAGGTGCTTCTCCCACCAGCTCCTGAGGAGACATCCGACTTCGATGCTGCCGACCAGAACAAGAACTACGACCTCAGCATGTCCGGAGAGGGAATGCAGGCACCGGATTTCGTCAAGGCCTGCCTTGGTGTCCTTGATGAAGACAAGCCGTTCTTCATCATGTGCGAGCAAGGCTACATCGACTGGGCATCGCACAGTAACCGCACAATGCGCGTGATAGAGAGCGTCAAACTGCTCGACAAGGCAGTTGCCGAGGCTTATGCTTTCTATCTCAAGCATCCGGACGAGACTCTTATACTCGTCACGGCCGACCACGAGACCGGAGGATTCACATTCGGAACAAAAAGCTACAGAACCAACTGGGCTGTCCTTGACAAGTATTGGGAGGGATGCTCTCATGATGACTCGACTCTGACAGACGAGGCTAACCGTGAACTCAACATGCAGGGACATGTCAACTGGGGTACTCATGGTCACACCGGATGTCCGGTTCCGATTTATGCGGTGGGAAAGAATGCGGAGAAGTTCACCGGATTCTACGAGAACTCGCAGATTAAGGAGAGGATACTCTGCACCCGGAAATAATCCTGAAAAGGGAGGCTGTCTTTGAAAAAAATCAAAACAGCCTCTCTTTTTTTTGAAAAAGTAGTGCGGGATAGAAGCTGTTTAGATTTTTTGTTCTGTTATTTTGAGATGTCCTTTTGAGTCAGATTTTATCGTTTTGAGAGGAGTTTAGCGGTGCTAAATGACGAGCAAAATGAGAAAATATGGCCAAAAAGACACCAAAAGAACGAACATAAAATAAATGTGAGAAAAATTTAAACAGATTCTTAGTATCTTTGTAAGATTTTTAGTCTGACCGGAGAATGGCCGGACATAATATTTACGGAAATGGAAAAAATCATCAGAACCAAGGTCAAGGATTTGCTTGCAAGCGAGCCCGGCAAAACTGTTCTGGCAAAAGGATGGGTCAGGACAAAGAGAGGAAACAAGAAAATCAACTTCATCGCTCTTAACGACGGGTCCACGATAAATAATATTCAGATTGTCGTCGATCTCGCGGCTTTTGACGAGAATCTTCTCAAGAGGATTACGACGGGCGCGTGCATCGGAGTGACAGGCGAACTTGTCGCTTCGCTTGGCAGCGGTCAGGCCGTTGAGATTCAGGCAAAGGAAATTGAGCTTTTCGGCGAGGCTGATCCGGATACCTATCCGCTTCAGAAGAAGGGACATTCCCTTGAGTTCCTCCGCGAAATCGCTCATCTCCGTCCAAGGACCAACACTTTCGGCGCGGTTCTGAGAATACGTCACGCGATGGCCTACGCCATCCACAACTACTTCAACAACAAGGGTTTTGTCTATCTCCACACTCCGCTCATCACGGCCTCTGACTGCGAGGGAGCCGGCCAGATGTTTCAGGTGACGACCCTTGACATGGAGAACCCTCCGCGCACTCCGGACGGAAAGGTTGACTATAGTCAGGACTTTTTCGGACGCCATACCAGCCTCACCGTCAGCGGACAGCTTGAAGGCGAGCTCGGAGCGATGGCTCTCGGAGAGGTCTATACTTTCGGACCGACATTCCGCGCCGAGAACTCCAACACTCCGCGTCACCTTGCCGAGTTCTGGATGATTGAGCCGGAGATGGCGTTCTATGACGTGAACGACAACATGGATTTGGCGGAGGACTTCATCAAGTCTCTGATTCAGTATGCCCTCGACCACTGTATGGATGACCTCAAGTTCTTGAATGACATGTATGACAAGGAACTCATCGAAAGGCTCCAGAACGTTGTCAAGACAGATTTCGTGCGCCTTACCTACACCGAGGGAATAAAGATTCTCGAAGAGTCCGGAGAGAAATTCGAGTTCCCTGTCTATTGGGGTGTGGACTTGCAGTCAGAGCATGAGAGATATCTTGTGGAGAAACATTTCGGCAGGCCGGTTATCCTTACGGACTATCCTAAGGACATCAAGGCATTCTACATGAAGCAGAACGAGGACGGGAAGACCGTTCGCGGAATGGACGTCCTCTTCCCGAAGATCGGCGAAATCATCGGTGGCTCGGAGAGGGAGGCGTCGCTTGAGAAACTTAACGCCCGCATTGACGAGCTCGGGATGAGCCGCGAGTCGCTTGAGTGGTATCTTGATACGCGCCGTTTCGGGTCGGCTCCTCACAGCGGATTCGGACTCGGCTTCGAGAGACTGCTTCTTTTCGTGACGGGCATGGCCAACATCCGGGATGTGATTCCGTTCCCAAGAACTCCGAAAAACGCTGAGTATTAGAATAATACAACACAAAACGCATAGATATGTTGATAATCGGAATTGCCGGGGGATCCGGTTCGGGAAAGACAACGGTGGTGAAGGCACTCACGGATCAGTTGAAAGAGAGGGTCGTGGTAATCCCTCAGGACTCCTACTACAAGGATTCCAGCCATCTTCCGATGGAGGAGCGCCAGAAGGTGAACTTCGACCATCCGGACTCAATTGACTTTGACCTTCTTGTCCGTCATCTTAAGGAGCTCAAGGCCGGCAGGTCTATCGAACAGCCGGTCTATTCCTACATCACCTGCTCGCGGAGCAAGACCGAGACCATCACCGTAAACCCGGCTGAGGTCATAATTGTGGAGGGCATTCTGATTTTCTGCTGTGCCGAACTCAGGAATCAGATGGACATCAAGATTTTCGTCGATGCCGACGATGACGACAGACTGATGCGCGTGATGGCACGGGACATCATCGAACGCGGAAAGACCGTGGAGACCGTGATTCAGCGCTATTCGCGCACGGTAAAGCCGATGTTCCTCCAATTTATCGAGCCGAGCAAGAGGTATGCCGACGTGATTATCCCGCAGGGAGGTCACAACAAGGTGGCAATCGACGTTATCGCTGCGACAATCGAGAAATCGCTCAATTCCGGTCATTAACAGGAGGCCTGCCATGCGACGGATAAATTCGGAGGACAAGGCAGGGTTATACATCACCGTGATATTCCATCTCACGGTGATTATTGTTTTGCTTGCTGTGCAGATTGGCTCGCAGCTGAAGGAAGACACGAGTTTTCTGATGGATTTCTCCAAACAGGAAGAGACCGAGAGACAGGAAAAGGAGGCGGACTTCAAGGAAAGCATCAGCCGCCGTCTGGACGAGCTTATCAGCGGCGGATCTGCCGGTACTCCGGTGCGTAATGTCACCGTTGACCGCAGCGCCCCTCTGAAGGACGACCGCAACACGGATGTTGAGGAACTTTACCGTGAGAACGAACGGCTGCAGCGTGACCTCAAGGGACTGGACTCCCGTCAGGAAGATGCCAGGGATGAGACTGTGGATATGGGAAGGACAAACCCGCGTGAGGAGAGAAAGAAGGACAACCGGCAGTATTCCGGGCCGTCGGTGCTCAGCTGGACGCTTGACGGACGTAAGGCCAGCACGCTCCCTATTCCTGCCTACAAGTGCTACAATGGCGGGGACGTGACAGTGCTCATAAAGGTCAACAACAGCGGTACCGTTGTCAGTGCAAAGGTCGTGGAGGCTGTTTCAAGCCCTGACGAGTGCCTGCGCAAGTCTGCAATCAGGGCGGCACGCACCTCGCGTTTCAGCGCATCGGCCTCCGCTCCGGCCTCGCAAGTGGGCGAAATAACCTACCGCTTTGTTGCCCAGTAGGGCCGGCGTCGGGGCGGTTAATTCTTTTTTCTTAACTTTGCCGTCTATGATCAGTGGATTCATATCTCGCAGGATTCAGTTCAGAGGGCGGATGGCTTCGGTTTGCGTGGCCGTCAGCTTCCTTGTGATGATTGTGGCGGTGGCGGTGTCTTCCGGTTTCCGGAGCGAAATTCGCGACGGGCTGAGTGAACTTTGCGGGGATGTGACCCTCACGCCTCTGAACCAGAACTATATGGGAGAGTCCGAGCCGATTCCTTCCGGACCGGCGTTTCTGCCTGCTGTTATGGAACTTGACTGCGTGAAATCCGTCAGAGGAACAATTGTCCGTGCCGGAATAGTCAAGGAGGGCGATCTGATTCATGGAGTGCTCTTCAAGGGCGTTGAGGACTATAGGAAGAACGACTCGTCGTCTCTCTCCGTTTCGGTGCCGTCACAGCTTGCATCCATGCTGAAAATCGGCGTGGGTGAGGACATTGCGGCGTATTTTGTCGGGGAGAAGGTCATAGCCAGAAAGTTCAGGGTGGAGTCGGTCTATGACGGAATCCTGTCTTCGGAGGACAAGCTGATTGTCTATACGGATTTGCAGACCATGCGCCGGATTAACGGATGGAAGGGAAACAATGTTTCTGCCCTTGAGGTGTCGCTGAAGGAAGGCTGCCGCAGCGAGGAGAGCATACGCCAGGCGGCGATTGACATAGGCGCCGAGGTGTTCGCGCATTCTTCCGGGGACGAGCCGACTGTAATCGTGAGTTCGGTGGTACAGAGTTACCCTCAGCTGTTCGACTGGCTGAATCTCATCGACTTCAATGTGCTTGTAGTGCTGGTTCTGATGACAATAGTTGCCGGATTCAACATGATTTCGGGGCTGCTGATACTCCTGTTCGAGAATGTGCCGACAATCGGGCTGCTGAAGGCTCTCGGAATGAAAGATCGCGGGATTGCGGCGATATTCCTCCGAAGTTCTGCGGCGCTTGTCGGCAAGGGTATGGCTGTGGGAAATGTGGCCGCGCTCGGACTGTGCCTGATTCAGAAATACACCCGCCTTCTGAAACTCAGTCCCGAGAACTACTTTGTCTCGTTTGTCCCTATCCACATAGACTGGCTCCAGATTCTCGTGGCGGACGCGCTTTCCTTTGCCGTCATAATGCTCCTTCTTCTCCTCCCGTCAATGTTTATCTCCCGCATCGACCCTGCCCGCACCATGAGGGTGGAATAATAGAATCTTCCTGTCAGTTCACTCTTATGTCGCGGACGCAGCGGACCTTGTTTGTTGCCGTGTTGCTCACATTGATATTCGTTCCGCTTACGATAAAGCCAAATTTATTGTCGGTATATTTCTTGTATTTCTCCTCTCCGAGCGGCCCGAAGGAATAGTAGGTCCTCGTCATTGTCGTTTTTTCTTCGTCTGCACCAGTTATATAGTAACGCATAATCGCCGCCTCAATCTGGCTCGGAGTGCGGTAGCCTTTGGGGCAGAAAGGATTGCCAGTGCCGGCAGCCACTCCCGCATCGACAGCCTCGTTATATTGCACAAACAAATTCTTCGCACTACAGTCGCTCTGCTCCTTATAACATTCGAACTTCTTGTAGAGCCTGTTCTCCGGTGACTCTTCGTCCGCAAAAACCAGCTCCTTGGATGTGTAGTAGCGCAGAGCCTGCTCATTCAGGTGGGTACAGCTGAAAAGATAGCTTCCGTCGCTGCGCTTCTCTGCCGTGATGTAGTCGTCAGGCTCCTTGTCAATCGCATAACTCTCATCGGACCTTCCGTCTATATAGCCGAGATTACGGACACAGCGTACGGCTGTACCCGGGATATCTGGATCCCAACCGTGGTAGAAATTGCTGGTTGACGTTCCCTCTTCCGCCCAGAGTATTGTCGGGTCGTTGCTGTTGCTTCCGAATAAAGTCGAAGACGTCACGTGCTGCTGCCAGACCTTTGTGTCTTGAGACACGACTTCTTTGGGGCTTTTGTTGTAGAGCTTCGTGTTCGTGTTCAGAAGTCCATCGCCGACATACATTCCCACAAGCTGGTTGACTGCGGCAAGATACCACCTGACCTCGTTGCGGTCGATTTTCCCGTCTCCGTTGTTGTCGCGGTTGCGGGTCATACAGGCATAGCGCAAATAGGCATAGTCGCTCTTGAGCTGCGGAGTGTCGTTCGGGACCTCATAATCCATAAATCTGTTCCACTGCACACCGGTGGTGAATGTATTGATATTCGCTCCCTTTGGACTCAAATCCCATTCTTTGCAGGAATTGAACAGCCCGTTGAAACCCTTGTTGTTGCCGCGGTTGTCGACAGCAGTGGTATTGCAGTATTTATCCCATCTTCCATCATACTCATCGGTATTCTCAACACCCCAGGCCGTCTGAAGGGCGGTGTAGCTGAGGTCAGTGTTGTAGACACACTGGATTGAACGCTGCTGTATGGTTACCACCGAGCCTGTGCTGCTGGACTCTCCGTCCTTGCTTTTTTCCGAGTTACAGAGAATGTGCAGTTTGCGGTCGTCCTTGTTCACAAAACTCTTCCACAGGTCGGACGAACGCTGACCATTGACTGGATTCAAGTTGTAGTAGTACTCGTCCACGAAAACCGTGAGGCAGATGTTCGGGAGACTGAGGTCGGTTGCGTCTTTATGGTCAAATGCGCTGGTGGCAGGGTTTACGAGATATTTGTTCACCTCGTCCTTGATGAATTTGCAGAGCTCCCTCACATCCATAATTCCGTCGTTATGGTAGCCTGCGAGTCCGGCTGTGCCGTCATCCTCCTTATTCTGTTCCGCTGTGCGGAATGTATTGGAACTCTCAAACTCACGCGGAGTGTACTTGCGTCGCTTGTCTTTGAAATAGTTGCCATCGCCGTCCTGTTTGTTCAGACGGAAGTGCACCCATTGGTAGTCCAGACCGGTGGTGATTTCATGCACACCTTCATAAGACGGCTCTCCCTCTCCGAACGGGGTTTTCACCGCCCAGGTGAGTTCGTCCACAATGCAGTTCTCCTTTGTTATGTTGCCGTGTTTGAAGAAATTGTTGAGGTGGAAACTGATAGTCTTCGAAACATAGTGGCAGTCGCAGATGGCGATTTCTTCCTTTGCAATCGAAATCTGTCCGCTTGCACCCGGCTGGTTTTCAATCACATCCGAAACGGCCCCCTTGCTTGTTTCCACCTCCACACGGATGCTGTTCACTCCGTTCACCGTCACAGTGTAGGTGTAGGATGTGTTTCTTTCGGTGTTGAAATTGTCGAATGCGCTGTAACTGTCCTTTCCGTCGCCTTGGTTGCCGGTGTCGTTGTTGATGATTGCGTTCCAGTCGCCAAGGTGGATGATGTACTGAACATCTCCTCCGAGAACATTGCCTGCCTCATCGTTTTTAAGCGCCATCTCCACATATCCCGTCACAACCACGTAGGTTGAGAAATCGTTGGCATATTCAAACTCCCTCATCGTGCGGGTATATTCCACTCCGTCAAGAGAATAGCTCACCTCACATTTCCTGTTCTTTCCGTCATTTTCCTTGAGGTCGCGGGAGCGGTCCTGATATTTCAAAGGAGTCTTTTTCGGAACCTGGCAGTTTTCGAGCATATAGAACGAGAACTCAGACTGTCCTGTCTGCGGGAAATCCTCGAAATTTACGAAATCCGTCTCGAAATAGTCTTTTGCATATTTCGAATACTCGCCCTCCGGTGTGTCCGGGTTCACATTGACAAAATCCTGTCCTCTCAGAGCCCCAGTTCCTCTTTGGTCGTAGCTCAACATATATGAGGTCCTCGGAACGTTCACTACCTTCCACTGTCTCGCCTCAAATTTTTTGATGACCTGTCCGTTCTCGTCCGGACGGCTGCCCTGTTTGAAAATGAAACGTACCTTGGCGTCGATGCGTTTGAGGAGCATCGTTTCTTTTATGACGGTGTGGACGGTGTTGCTGCCTTCGTTGTTTATGACCTTCACTCCGCTGAGTTTTCCGGTCATCGGGAAATATCCGTTGCGGCTGGTGATTCTCTGGTTGAGGTAGGCGTTGAACTTTCTGAGGTCGTTTTCATTGTGGATGGTCGCACTCAAAAGGTTTGAGGAAACCTTCACCATATCGGAGTCGAGATTTGTGAGGACATAGACCGTAAGACCCTCTCCCTCCGCAGTCTTCACCACCAGACCTCCGGTGGTTTTGCCATCGTTTGTGGTAGCATTGCTCACCCACCAGCAATCCTCTGTGGCTGTGGAAACAAACTCCTGTGTCTTGAGATTGCGGGTGTCGAAATATTCGCCGGAAACCTTGTTGCCGTCAGCATCGAAGACGAAGACATAGAGGTTGAAAATGCGGCTTTCAGATTTGGTGTCGAGAGTCGCACGGGTCTGAACGCATACATTGTCCTGCGGGCCGAAATTCAGCTGCAAGAGTCCCTCGCCGAAGGTTGTGCCGCCCTGTGGGGCGAAATCTTCCTTGACGCAGGAGCAGAGGCAGAGAAGTGCCGCCGCAAGAGATAGAAAAGTATGAATTATCTTTTTTGTCATATTATTTCTAATCAAAGGTTGTTTCGCTGTCTTTTCCGCTCCAGCCTTCCACTTCGAACTTAAACTCTCCCATCTCCCTGTTGTAGAAAATGTTGACCGTCACGGTGATGTGTTCGTTGCGGTCGATTCTTTCCAGTTTGTTGTGGGCTCCGTATTTGTCCACATAGTGGATTGGGCGAGCTTCGCGCGGAATTTCGCGCAGGGCGTTTTCGAAATATGGCTCGTTTATGCTGCTTTCATCGAGAAGCCTGAGATACCACTGGGCGGTAGTGCCCGTGTTGTTACGTTGTACTGACAGTTTGCCCGCGTCGTATGTTATGTAATACGGTGATGACAACCACCGGTAGCTAAAAAGAAACTTGCCGGCATTGTTGGTGATAGTGAAGGCTTGTGCTTTACCTGCATCCGCTGTCATGTTCAGATTCTCATCGAGATAATTCCCTGTCTTGACGTTTTTCAACTTTGCAGAACTTGAATTTCCGACAAATTCCCAAAGATAGTTCGGGGTGTCTTTGAAATACTCCAATTCGGAATCTTCGGTGAATTCGCCTGTTCCGACCCTAGTTTCTCCTGTATATCCGACATAGCGTGTTGACGACTCGACGGAGCGTATCAGATACTTGTTCCCACTCACATCTCCCAAGGTGCTCAGGTTGTTGCCGAAATTATACTGCGTCCTATAGGCAATGGAAATATCCTCATCCCTCACCGCCGCGTCATAAATCCCGCCGAGCAAATCGAAAGTAATCCCGTTCGCTGCGGTGGAAGCATCGATCTCATAGAGGTAGCTGTCGTAAACTTCCTTGGTCTCGTAAGGCGCGATTGTCGTAATGCCGGTGAGTTCTTTGAAGGAGAGATTGCTCACAGTCGGAGGTACGGAACCGTCGAGCGGCTCGAAAAGATAGCCTGTCGAAGGATTGTTTTTGGAAAGTCCCACCGAGCCGATTGCAATCTTGCTGTCTCCGATGTTGTTGCGGATTCTGATGCTGATCCTTCCCACGCAGCGCAGGAGATGCGCCTCGACATAATTTTCTCCAACCGTGATTTCCTGGTGAATCACCGCAGAGCAAGGCATACCGCTTTCCTCCGTGAAGGCCGGAGCGCTGCCGTCGATGATTGCCGGGAGCAGTTTTCTCTTGAAACCATCGTCAATCTTGCTACCGGTTACGTAACTGTCAAGTTCTTTGCAGTTTGCAAGTATGCAGAGAGTGTAGACTCCTCGCTTTATGTTTTTGATTGTGACTTCTCCGGACGCCACGTTGATATTATCCTCACTATAGAACCTCATCACATTGTCGTCTGCGTCAATCAGCCACAGGCGGCCCGTCTTGATGATGTCTCCTTCCTGTGCTGTGCCGGCCTTTGTGGTGCCTGCCGTGCTGAAACTGATGTGCAGGTTGCCCTCGCCTTCGCCGTAAACGGACTTGCCTTTGGCGGGGGTGTCCTTTGCGCAGGAAATGGCCGACAATGCGAGAAATGCCGCAGCCAAAGTCTTGAATATGATTTTTCCGCCCATTTCTCTAAAGTTTAATGTCTATGTTTGACTGAATTTCTGTCCAATCCTGAATGTCCACGCTGACTTTGATTTCGGTGCCGTACATTTTCAGGGTGTAGGTGTAGATTTTCCCGCTTTCGAGCGTTTCTGTCGGAAGTTTTGCGCGGTGGAGCACTGTGGAGCCGAGTTTTGTCCTGAAATTGACGTATGTGTCTCCGATTGGGGATGAAAGCTGCTGGGGGATGATGAGTGCCGCTCCGTCAGTGATTGTCTCTCCCATGGTGCCGGCCGGAGTTTCGGAAAAATAGATGTTTGCGGCTTTGTTGTCAGCTCCTCCGAATGCTGTGGACCCGGTCCATTGGAACTGGGGATTGCGGTCGTCGAAGGTGTTGTCGCTCATGATCCAGCGGATGGCATTCACATCGCTCACTGTTTCGGTGATTCCGTAGAAAAGCTGTCCCTGAGGATATATTCCCGTGATGTAGAATTCTGTCAGCTCATCGTCCGGCTTTTCGTCGGAGTTTTCGTTGAATTTGAGTTTGAAGCGAAGGCCCGCAAGTGCGTGTTTGAACTTGAGCGTTACTCTGCCGACGCCTTCCGTGATTGGGCGGCGTGTGGCATAAGCAACCATGAGGTCGTAGTCGTCGGTGCTGCTGGAGTACTCTGTGGAGACGAGGTTTGCGGATGAATTCGGCTGAATTTCAGTCTCGTATGGCCAGATTGCGCGGAAACGGTAGTACATCGCCCTTTCCCATTTCTGTTTCGGGCTGTAGGTCCAGTATTCTCCCGGGGTCGGTCTGCCGGATTCGTAATCCTCCGAAAAGTTGTCCCACGCCCATTTAACCTCCTGGGCTTTTGAACTTCCGAAGACAGGGGTGAATCCGTTCTGGTCATCGATTGACTTGTAGCCGAAGACTCCGAAGGATTTGCTGCGGAGTTCCTCTGGGGTGGTGATTAGTTTTGCCGTGTAGGATGCAGCCCTTGTCCTTGCGACGCTGCCTGATGAGGCCTGTCGGGCTGTCTGATCCTCAACCTGTTGAGGCTCTCCGTTGAAGCCTATCCACTGGCTTTGGCCGGACTGCGGTGTCTGCTTGTTGCATCCCGTGGCGAACACAAAAACTACGGCAGACAAAAGTGTCGCCACAATTTCGCTCCGGCGGAAGACCCGGAATATATTTGTGCAATTATTCATCTATTCGTCCGTTATGCAGGAGTCTATCGTAAGACTCAAATTTTGTGATACTTTGAAACTGTAGATTCTCTTCTTTCCCACCGCCCAGTTGAGATTTCTCTCTATTTCGACATCGATATCCCTGATCTCACCGCCCGTTCCGGAGTCGAAATTGTAGCGGAGGGTGATTCGGGGCTTGAGGTTTTGGGGAATCATCCTAAGAACTGTGCCCAGCGCCTGTTCGTTTTCGTCCAGCACCAGATTGCCTTCGAATACCGTCACTTCTCTCTGTCTCGTTCCCGGAGTCCATTCAGGCTGCGGGAGTGAGTGAAAATCACCTTCTGTGGCAACATCGCTGAGAGTTAGTCTTGTTATGCTGAGTTTTATGTCGTCGCTCGCCACAGATTTTGCCCTGAACTCCACTTCGCAGAGTGCGTTGCGAAAGACTATCCCTGTTGAAATGTCGCCGGTGGGCTTGCGGGAGTCGGTGAGAGTGGCAAATTCGAGCCGGGGAACATTGTCGGAAAGAGGATAGCCTGCGTTGAAGCCCTTGACAGTGATGCCTTCTTCCCGTGTGAAACCGGCATCTGCATCGGCAGGGGAGAGGGCGAAGAAACTCATTCTCTCATTCCTTGAACACCACAGATGGTCTTCGGCGCTTTTCCAGATTCCGTCGGAGTGGAAGTAGTTTTCTCCCTCCAGCATAGTTTTCGCTCCTTTGAAATCGTCATTCCAATTCTTGTCCTGCGGGAGAGCATAGCCCCAGACTTTGAAAGCCCCCATCTCTTCGGAGTTTGACGGACTATTTGTGGAAGGATTATTTGTGGAAGAACTCTTTGTGGAATTGGCCCTTAGCGCCTTGAAACTGATGATGCGTTCGGCGTCGTAGCCGTTGATTTTGTTGACGCAGGAAACAGCCGCAAACGCAGTCGCCGCAGCCACAATCATACATCTGATTTCCCGTTTCAACATATTCATTTGTTCATTTTTCTGTTTTCCTCCCGTCGGTCTCATTCTTTTGGGAGAGGGTTTATGGTCGCACACCGATGTTCACGTCCGAATCGGGGTTGAATCCCCAGAGGCCCGGTGTGGCGTCGAATTCGATGTAACTGTCTTCAGTACCCACCGTTATGAGGTAGCTGATGTATTTGCCGCTCTGCCAGGCGGAAAGACTGGTCTGGGTGCCGTTGTAGATGTAGCCGGAGAGAGTCTTTTCCGGTTCTGTACCCCTCTGGCAGACCAATGTGATTTTCTGCTTTCCGTTGGAGAGATACTGCGGAAGCATCATTGTCTCCGGGAATATTTCCCTGTTTTCACCGAAGGCGAGTTCGATTGAGAGGCCTGCGTGGTTGTAGGACTGGGCGTTGCTTTGTGTCGTCCATTTGTCGGTGAGGTAGTTGCCGTTGGTGTAGATGTCGTCGAGTCTGACGGATTTCACAACCCATTTGGCTTCTCCGGCTTTTTGCTCGGTTGCGAGTGTCGCGAGGAACTTGACTTTGCAGAGCGCGTGACGGAAATTTGTCTTCACTCCGCCGAGGGTGGTTTCCCTCTCGACATCGGTTGTCTGGGCGAGGAGAATGTCGGTGCAGTGGTCGGTGGCGATGGTGGCGTCACTTCCGTAGCCCGGAGTGGCACTCATCTGCCATCCGTTAATCTCGAATCCCTTTTCTTTGGTGACATTGAGGGTCTTGACTGTGCCCGTGGCGTCCCTCAGGATCATAGGAGACCAACTGAAGAAGGTGAGTTTACCTGTTATTGGCCAAGTATAGATTTTGCCGCTTTTCCACGCCTTCCAGATTCCCTCTTCGTGAGAAATCTCCTCTTCGGGGATGTAGAGAAGGGCTTCCGCGCTGTTCCTGCTCCAGCTCTTTCCCTCCGGGAGAAACCAGGCTGTGGAACCGAAGGTGGATGTTTTCGGAAATTCGGAGACGGTCGCCTTGGTCTCGGTCTTGACCGGGACGAGCTCGTAGTGAATCTGTCCCTTTTTTGTATCTTCTACAGGAGTGACTTCGATTTTTGCGCATGAAAGCGCCGTGCAAAGCGAAAGGATGGCCGCTCCGCAAAGGGCTGCTGTCGGGCGGAGATGTGCTCTGGACGAAGATATGATGGATTTACGTTTCATTTGCATTGAACCCGTGGGCGGTATCACCCGCCCGCGAGTTATAAAACCTTCAAATAACCAGTATCTTTTTGGGAGGGGGAATTACTGGATAGTTATGTCAGTAGAGTTAACATCCACCCAATTCTCAACAGCAGGGTCCCACTTAATCTCATCGAGGGTGAAATCAAGTTTGAAAATGTATTTCTTGCCCATTTCCCAAGAATCAAAGTAATCCTTTACATTGATGGTTGCCGTGCAGACATCGTCAACCTTATTGCCGCCTACAGTTGTAGTCACAGTGTAGTTGACCTCAATCGTTGCAATGGCATTAGCATCGGTGACTCCTATGAAGTCCTGTGGGATATAAATATAGCGTTTTTCATTAGCCTCGGGGACAGCAACATAGTCTGTAGAGGTTATTGCTAGCGCAGTTTCAGTATAAACCTGTGTCGTTCTTGTTCCGCTTGCAAGAATGTATTCCTCATTTATCCCGTCTTTTGTACCTGTCTTGTCAGCGTCTTGAGACTGAGCATAAATTGCAGCATGGCTGAGTTTGTTGAATTTGATTGAGTTTAATTTGAACTCCTTGCCAGCATAGCCCGCAGCCTTTTTTACTTGAAACTGGACTCTGGAAAACTTGTGCTTGAAAAGAGTAGGTACACCTACACGAAAATGTGCCTTGTTCGTATTCTGGAACTGATCCTCTGCGATATCGGCAACGAGGAAATCTGTGTTCGGATTTTCGTCCAAGTCAATCAAGGCTGTAATACCATAGCAGTCAGCCTCTTTTGCAATTGTCACATGATCAAGGTTAGGTCCAACTTTGAGGTCGAGATTATTTTTGTTCAGTGAGTATGCGAAGAATGTCAGTTTACCACCCTTTGGCCAATAGTATGTTTTCCCGGTTTCTTTCCAAGTGTCGCTGCCGTCTTTCTGATATGAAATCGTTGAGTTGTCAATGTATAGCTTAGCATCCGTAAGATTCTCGTCCCAATTCTTGTCATTCGGGAGGTAGTAGGCCCAAGAAGCAAAAACGTTGGTTGTGGCGAAGTCTGTTGTTGCCTTTGTCTTAGGGGCAACGTTGTAGGCGATTTCCGTGTTCTCTTGTGAGAGGACCGGAGTCACCTCGTTTTTTGCGCAAGCTGCAAGTGCTGCGGCTGCTGCGAGAATAAAAAAGTACTTTTTCATGATGTTAAAATATTAATTGTTGTTAATTGTTTTCTTTTGAGTGTCCGTCATCATATTTCAATTTCCCGTTGCTCCTCATCCCATCCGTCGACTATCGGGTCGAATGCGCCTCCGCTGCTTGCAGGCGGATCAATCTTGATGGTCTCTTCGAGCAGCAGCCAATGGTGTTTGATTGCGTTCTCGCTGAGGAAGAGCCGTGAAATGTCGAAGGTCTTCTGGAGCGTCTTTCCGTCGACGGTCTTGATGTCGAATGTGACGCTGAGACTGTTGCTTGAGTCGGGCACGCGTCCGAAGGTGTTGAAAACCGTGCAAATCACCGGCGTTCCCTTGTCGTCGCTCTTTTGGAGTGGGAACCAGACTCCGACCTCCGGCTCGTTCTCCCTTGTGTTTGTCGCAATCCTGTTTGCTCCCACCATTCCGGACAGTATCGCCTGCGCTCCGGAAATGTACTGCGCTCCGTCCACCTTAATCTGGAGATACCAGCTTTCCACCACCGAGGATGCTTCTGCCTTCACTGTGTAGAGTTCGTCGTGCCAAGGGATTTGCTCGCTCTCTTTGCTTGCCACGACAAGATGGTCGGGCTGTTGGAGAATGTCTATTCCCTTTTCATCGGCCTTGGTGTTGAAGCGGCTGCGGACCGCGGACTCGACAGTTTCGGTGTAGGCACGGGCGCTTTCCCAATTTTCGAGGCCGCCGATGAGAGTCGCCTCTGTTCCGAAGTCGTAGACAAGCATCCTGTAATTGCCCGGAAGAATGGAAATTGTGCCGTTCAGGCTTCTGCTTCCGTCATCTTCGGTGCCGACGTTGGTGATGAAGGTCTCGGCTGCGAGAACTTCTGTCGCCTTGTCATAAAAGAGCACGTGCATCGCTGTCGGGGCGATTTGCTGAAGAGGGAGTTTCGGATTGTAGATGTCGCAGGTCACATTGTGGATGTCCTTCACGTTCACTTTCACCTTCACGAGAGTCTTTTCGGACGGGTCTTCAAGTGGGCGGCGGTGACATCCGGATGCGACACACAGCACGCACAGCACTGCCAGAGCCACGTTTGCCGCGCCTCCTGCAATAGAGCGTATGTGTCTGCGAATCATCATAATCATTTGTGTGAATCCTTTCCGATTGGGATGACGAGCGAAATCTTCGCTTTTGTCGGGCCGAACCAGGAGAAAACTCCGGTCTTGTATTTGTCGATGTAGAGGTGTTCGTAGTTCGGGTCCGGCTGGTAGTGGCGGTAGTCGCTTCGGAGGAATCCTGCTGAAATCGAGAACTCCATATTCATCCATTTGCAGACAGGAAGGGCATATCCGTAGCTGAGTCCTGCCGACCAGTATTCACCCTGATAGCAGAGCTTCGTGTCCCACTGGAAGTCGTATTTTCCTGCCATTCCGTATATTCCGAGGAAGTGTCCGCTGAGGTAGTCTTTTTTGTCGCTGCGTTTGAACCACCAGCGTGGCTCTATTCCCATTGTCCACATCTGGAAGCAATATTTCTTTTTGTTCGGGCCCCAACTCCACCAAGGGAAGATGTCTTCCACGAGGATGGAGAAATGTTTGCCAATCGGGAATTCGATTTCGGCATTGACAGCCGTGACGGCGTCGAGAAGGAGGTTGGTCTTGAGGGCCGGATACCAATATTTCCGTCCTTTCGGAGCCTTCATCAACTGCGGATTGAGTGGTGTCGGAGCGAGAAGGGCGTTTGGTATGAGTTCGTCTTCGCTTGGAAGTATCTCTCTTTCAACGGGGTCGAAACCCTCATAACTCTCGAGGATGTCCTCGCTCAAATGAGGGAAGGCCGGAATGAGCACAGGAACGCTCTCCCAGACGCATACCCAAGTGGCGAGTCGGAGTTTCGGCATAAGGTGGATGCGCATCCATTTCCAGCTGATGCCTCCGTCGAGTTGCTGCAGACGCCACTCTCTCGTTGCGTCGGAGATCCTCTTGTCTTCGAGTATGGAAATGACCCTGTCCCTGTCCCAACGGTGGTAATCCTTTTCGACGGCCTCGCGCAATCCGTCCCAGTTTTCCGCCACAGGATGCAACGAAATGCCGTTTTTCCCGAGATTACTGTCTTTAGGGAGATTTTTCTGAATGAAGCGCCTGGCCGCTTTTGCACGGGCGGAAGCGAGATTGGCGTTGTGCTCGTAGACGCCTTCAGGGGATGCGTAGGAGTAGATGGCGATGCTGTCAATCTGCGGGGAAAGCTGCAGATGACGGACTATCTGTTCGATGTTTTCGGAATTGTTGAGGTAGCTTCGGTCGATGTCGACCTCGTTCCACCGGTAGTAGAGTTTGTAGGTGTGAACCTGGCTGTCGGACGTTGTGGATATGGATGCGACTTCTCCGCGTGAAGTTTCATCCTGAGCGGATGCCTCACCGGAATATGTCAGCAAAACAGCGAGAAGTAAAGAATACACAAGCTTTCTCATAGCCACACTACACAAACATACCTTCAAAACGCCGCGAAGTTAAGACTAATTTTTAACCTATCAAAACATTTGGACGAAAATTTGCGGGGGGGGGGTACTTAAATGTTTGATTTATAGTTATTTGTGAATAAAGGACAAGTTGGAGGCATTTGGAGTTTTTTAAAACTGTGCGTTAAGAGAAAACACTGAGTCCGGATGTCCCTGATATGGAAAACTTGCTGTTGGAAAATCGTGCAAATTGACTAAATTTGGCGTGTCTTTCATTATAAATTTGTATGACACGATGAAATTGATACTGAAGTCTCTAATGATTTCTTTGCTGATGGTCTCGTGCGGAAGGTATGGCGCGCGGTTGGAGGGGCTTGATGCTTCGATTGCGCGACAGAACGAGTACCGCGATTCCGTGGAGCGGCGCATTGCTGTGCTTGGGCAGGTGTTCGTGGCTGCCCCGACAGACTCGCTCAGATGGGAGACTGCGCGTAAAATCTATCTGTGCAGCAATCACTACAGCCGCGACACAGTGTTCCGCTACCAGCGTCTGATGGAAGAACTTGCCTCCGACAGCCGTCAGGAACTGTTTTCTCGTATGGCCAAGGTCCGCATTCTCTTGGACAAGAACGAGAACGCCCTTGCCGAGCGGATGTTTCTCGACACCGACACTTCCGCCATGAAAGGAGGTCCGCTCCTGCTGGACTGGCTCAGTTGTCGTATAGTGCTCTACACCGAACTTGCCTCTGATGCCGTTCCGGGGTCGGCTGACGTCGACCGCTATGAGAAAATCGTGGCACAGACCCGCAGGCGCTATCTCGGAATTGACTCCACCTCCTTCTACGCCCGGAGGGTAAAGGCGCAGCTGCTTCGTGACAATGGTGAAACGGATGCTGCGCTCAAAGCTTTCGGACGGCTCTACAATGAAGAGAATACACATCACTACAAGGCGTCCGCAGCCTACAGCATCGCCAAGATATACGAGGCGGCCGGTGAGGAGGAACTGCGCTTCGACTATCTGGTGCGTAGTGCCGAGCAGGACTTTATGGCTGCGGAGAGGGGCTATATGTCACTATATGAACTTGCTCTGATGCTGTATGACCGCAGGCAGTACCGAAAGGCGGAACAGTATATCAGTCAGAACCTTATGGATGTCACGGCAGGCAACTTCAGCAAGCGTTTGCTCAACACCGGCAAAGCCAAGCTCATCATTACGGAGACCTCGCGCCGGGTCGAGAGGACGCGCTTTATATGGCTTACTGTCGGTGTCTGCTTCATCTCGCTGCTGCTGATAGTCATCTTCATACTTTTCCGGCGAGGGCTCAGTCTTCAGCGCGGCCTTGAAGACACAAACCGGAAGCTCATTGACGCGAACAAAATCAAGAACGGATATGTGTTCCGCTATATGGAACTGGCTCTCCACTACATCGACTGCATAGGGGAGACCCGCAATGAGCTGCGCGCCCTCGGAAAGTCCGATGGATTTGACGCCATGATGAAGGCACTGCGTTCCCCGTCCGCCTTATACGATGAGTATGAGGACTACTATCGCATATTTGACGAGACTTTCCTCGGGCTTTATCCGGACTTCGTTGAAAGGGTCAATGAACTCCTTGCCGAAGACAGCCGCTTTGCGCTTGAAGACGGAAGACGGCTGCCCAAGGAACTGCGCATACTCGCGGCCATCCGAATCGGCATCACCGAGAGTGGAAAGATTGCCAAATTCCTTAAGTGCTCGCCCAATACGGTCTATACCTACCGTACCCGCCTGAAGCGTTCCGCTCTTTGTCCGAAGGACGAATTTGAGGCGAAAATCGCTATGATATAGCATATAATTACCTATATGTATCTATATTTAGGCTGCACCGCAGGTGCGGCCTTTTGACGATATATTTATTGATAATCAATAAGTTATATTTGATATAATGAAATTATAACATAGTTTTAATCTATATTTGACCACAGCCCTATGTATTTTTTCTTCGGAATTGTCCAATTTTGCAAAGAACTAATAACAAAACAGTCTTATGAAGATTAGACTAATCATAGCGACGTTGATCGCGCTTCTTCTTCCGGCACTCTCGTTCACGACGGTGGCACAGGATGACGGAGCGCGTTTTTCTGTCTCGGGGACCGTCGTTGATGACGGCGGGGAACCCCTCTCCGGCGCGTTTGTGATGGTTGTCGGCACGTCAAACGGCACGACCACCAGCTCAAAGGGCCAGTTTACCATTAATAATGTGTCTGCGGGAGATGTTCTCGAAGTCCAGTTTCTCGGATTCGCGAACAGCCGCGTTAATGCCGCAAAGGGCAAGAACGTCACCGTGGCGATGTTTCCCGACAGCAACCTTACCCTGAACGAGTCTGTGACCATTGCCTACGGCTCGGTGCGCAGACAGGACCTTACAGGTTCCGTGACTAACGTTAAGATGGCAGACATCAAGGATGCGCCTGTCCTTTCTGTTGACCAGGCCCTTCAGGGACGCATCGCGGGAGCGGACATTATGTCAACTTCCGGCGAGCCGGGAGCGGCGACTTCCATCCGCATCAGGGGAACGCGTTCGATTATCGCCTCCAACGAGCCGCTTATCGTTGTCGATGGTGTGATGGATGCCGTTTCCGACCTCGGAGACCTCAATTCCGCCGACATCGAGTCCATCTCTGTTCTGAAGGATGCGTCCTCGACGGCTATTTATGGGTCCAAGGGCTCAAACGGAGTCATTATCGTCACCACCAGGCAGGGAGCCACCGGAGACCGTCCGCGCATCACCTTCAAGGCGGAGGCCGGAATCAGCCGGCTCCCTAAGGGACTGGATCTTATGAAGGCGTATGAATATGCCCAGTACCGCAACGACATTGCATATTTCACGTCCTCAAACGAGGATGCCGTTGATGGTGCCCCACTCTCGAAGTATCCCTACAAGAACCCGCTCTCGCTCGGGGACGGCACGGACTGGATTCATGAAATCATGCGGACTGCCGTCTATCAGAACTACAACCTCTCCGTCAGCGGAGGATCCAAGGGAGGCAACTACTACGCCTCTTTCGGCTACAACGACACGCAGGGTATAGTAAAGAATACGGGTCAGAGGCGCTATACCGGACGAATCAACCTCGACCGCCAACTCTACAAATGGCTGAAGGTCGGCTATAAGGGCTCGTTCACCTACCGCCATCAGGACAAGAACGTCGCGTCCATCGGAGGCACGGGCATCCGCTCCACTATGTACCTCAGCCCGCTGCTCAAGACGACAGACTACAGCATCATGGACGATGAGAACGGCGTTTCCTCAACCTACAATCCCCCTACGGTTCTCATCGCCCTCAAAACCAACTATATAAACAAGGTGTCCCAGAACCATTCGGTCTATTTTGAAGTCGAGCCGGTGAAGGATCTCAAGCTGCGCAGCAACAACTCGTACTACGGCTACCAGTCTCACAATTTCATCTATAGCCCGAGCTCCCTTCCGGCAAAGAACCCTGGCGAGGGAGGAGACGCAACGAGAACAGAGCGCGACGACATGACGCTTTCTTCGGAGAATACGATTACATACAATCTCAAGAGGAACGGGCACAAGTTCGACATTCTCGGAGGATTCACCGCCTACCGCTATGTCTCCAATTCTCTCGGTCTCACGGGCTCGGGCTATCTCGTGGATTCCGTGAAGTGGAACAATATGGGCGGCGTGACCGACAAGAACACCCTCGTTCCGTCTTCATCGACGCTCAAGACAATGAAGATGTCGGTGCTCGCACGCGCCAACTGGAGCTACCGTTCGCGCTACTACATTACAGTGACAGGCCGTGCCGACGGTGCGTCCAACTTTGCGGCGAACAACAAGTGGGGATTTTTCCCTTCGGCGGCCCTGAAATGGAATGTCAAGAACGAGAAATTCCTCAAGGGAGTGAGTTGGATTGACGATCTCGCTGTCCGTTTCAGCGCGGGTCGCACGGGAAATGATGCGGTCGATGCCTACAGGAGCCTCGAAAGGCTTACATCAACTTCCAAGGGCTACATCTTCGGAGGCAGTCAGGAAGCGGCCTATTACCGCGGTCAGCTCCCGAGCCCTGACCTCACGTGGGAGAAGACCGATCTCTACAACCTCGCGGTCGACATGTCCTTCTTCAACAGCCGCCTCAACATCACGGCGGAGGGCTATGTCTCAAAGACACGCGACCTCCTCATGGAGGTGCGCGTCGCCGACCAGGCGGGCTTCAGCACCCATTTCGTGAACCTCGGAAACACCTCCAACTATGGAGCCGAACTTTCCATTGAGAGCCGCAACATCGTTCGCCGCAACTTCACATGGACCACGAACCTCACCCTCTCGCATAACACCCAGACCGTCGATGACATCGGCACCTCCGAGTACATCTCCGTGGCCGACTCCGGCGGAAACAACCCGTTCATGATGCACGGATTCGTGAAAGGCTATCCGCTCAACTCCCTCTGGGGATTCCGCTATGGCGGGGTATGGCACAATCTCGATGAGTTCAAGCGCAACGAGGTCACCCATGCCTACACCTCCGCATCCGTCCTGACCGAGGCCAATTACGCCTCCTATCTCGGAACTCCGCGCTACCACGACATCAACGGGGACGGCACCCTCGACCAGAACGACCTTGTCTATCTCGGCAATGCCGACCCGTGGCTCTACGGAGGATTCCAGAACACTTTCACATTCTTCGGAAACCTCAAGCTCGGAGTCTATATCGCATATTCCTTCGGGGGCAAGCTCTATAATTTCTCCGAACTCTACATGGCCGGCGGAAACAACACCAACCAGTACCGCTACATGGTGAACGCATGGCACCCTGTCCGCAATCCGGACTCCGACTATCCTCGCGCCGGCGGCTCGATGAGCAAGGACGTCCCGAGCGACAGGATGGTCTATGACGCATCCTACATAAGGCTCAAGAATGTCTCTCTCGGCTACACCTTCGACCTTTCCGAAAAGCTCAAGTGGATGAAGGACATCACCCTGAGTGTCAGCGGCGAGAACCTTCTCCTCTGGAAGAAGTACAACGGTTTCGACCCGGACGTCTCCTATTCGGGCTCCGACAGCGAGTCTTCGACCCTGCGCCGCCTCGACATGGGAGCATATCCTAAGGCACGCACCATTGTCTTCAGTATTCAGACAAGATTTTGACGGCGGGGAC
>ULTX01035407.1_pt1 | contig 36875 bp, 27 predicted proteins | sample 1958041 | NCBI WGS metagenome assembly ULTX01 (sample SAMEA4835747, study PRJEB28245) | human gut metagenome | biome: gut microbiome; material: fecal sample | place: Denmark | collected 2008
TAGCCTTTGTTGCCGGCCCAGCCGTAGCAGGGATATTCGCTGTCGAGTCGTTTCATGTAGTCGTCGCGGAAGGTCTTTGCCAGTATGCTCGCCGCGGCAATGGCCTGATACTTGCCGTCACCCTTCACCACGGTGGTGTAAGGCAGATCGTGGTAAGGCACGAAGCGGTTGCCGTCCACTATTATCGCCTCCGGGCGCACCTTGAGCTGGTCGAGCGCACGGTGCATGGCCAGGAAGCTGGCCTTCAGAATGTTTATCTTGTCTATCTCTTCCGGAGTCACCTCCCCCACAGCCCATGCCTCGGCGTCGGCCATTATCTGCTCTCTCAGCGCATAACGCTGGTGCTCCGTGAGCTTCTTTGAGTCGTTCAGGGCACTGTTATTGTAGTCGGCAGGCAGTATGACGGCGGCCGCAAAGACGCTGCCCGCAAGGCATCCGCGCCCCGCTTCGTCGCATCCGGCCTCTATGAGTCCTTCGTAAAAGTGTGGTTTCAGCATCTTATATCGTATCTGAATGATGTTTACGTGTGTTTATAACTTTAATTAACTGTGTGCAGAAAAAGTGGAAGTGTTATTTCCAGATAATGCATTACGTTTGCAAAATCAAATAAGAAACATACACTTTAAACGCATAACAGACAATATGGAAAAGAATATCATCCTTTCGCAGAGCAAGACCGATAACGTCAAAAGCCCGTTGAACCTGATCGAAACAGTATGCAAACCGTTTGAGAAACTCCGTCAATACTACTCCGATGTGCTTGAGGAGGAAGTGAGCTACGGACGCATGTGGCGGCTCATCAACGCTCAACTGGCATTCGTGGCGGCCGTCTTTCCGGTGGAAGCTCCGCTCACGGCGAGAGCCGTATGCACCGCGTGGTTAATCTGCGCACTGCTCAAATGCCGCCGCTGATGGTCCCGGCCGTCGCTGCCGGAACCATTATCACACGACAGGCAGAGGCATCACAGGCTCAGTCCCGGCGGACAGCTCTCCTTCGAACTTGCCCACTCCTTGTTGGGTGTGTCGCCCATGACAAACTCCATGCGGCCGCCGGCGGCGATGTCGTCGTGGTTGATGTAGCTCTTGTCATAGGGTTTGCCGTTGAGAGTGACGCTCTGTATGTATATGTTCTTGTCGGACACGCCGCGCGCCACAATCGTGAACTTGCGGCCGTTGCCCATCTTTATGGTGAGCTTGGGGAACGTCGGACCTGATATGTTGTAGTAGCCAGCCGCCGGACACACGGGATAGAAGCCCATGGCGGCGAAGATATACCACGCCGACATCTGTCCCGAATCGTCGTTACCCGACAGTCCGTTGGCTCCCAGACGATACTCGGTGTTCATTATGTTGCGCACCTCGCGCTGTGTCTTCCACGGTTGTCCTGCGTAGTTATACATGAAACTTATCTGGTGTCCGGGCTCGTTGCCGTGCCACATGCGGTTGCACGAGAACATGGAGTCGAGCTTCAGGATATACTCCTCGCGTCCGCCCATACACTCCATCATGCCATACACGTCGTGCGGAACATACCAGCTGTACTGGCAGGGCGTGCCCTGGGTGATGAACGAATGGCCGCGGTCGGGTTTCTTTCCATCGGCAAAGCGTCCGTCAACGTAGCGTCCGTTGACGTAACCTGTGCGCGGATCGAATACGTTGCGGTAGTTCTTGGAACGCTGGAGCAGTTTTTCAGCCACGTCATCGTGGCCCAACGCCTTCGCCAGACGCGCCACGCAATAGTCGTCGTAGGCATATTCGAGCGTGCGCGATGTCTGTTCCTTGCCATGATAAGCCTCTTTCACAGGATTTTCAAGAGGTATATATCCGTATTTGATATAATCGTCCAGCGCGCGACGACCCTTACCGTCGGCGTAGTCTTCGTATTTTTCGGGCGTTTCGAACGCCATCTTCACAAGCGCCTCATAGGCTTTACCCACGTCAAAATTGCGCACACCCTTGAAGTAAGCCTCCGCTATGAGCGACGCCGCATGGTCGCCTATCATCTCCTGGGTGAAGCTGTTCCAAGCCGAGAACATGGGCAGCCAACCGCTCTGCTCGTATTTGTTGACAAACGACTGCATCATGTCGCCCGACAGACGGGGCTGTAGCAGCGTGATGAGCGGATGGAGAGCGCGGAACGTATCCCATAGGCTGAAGTTGTCGTAATAGACACCGGAGGCGCGCTCTATGGTCTTTCCGCCGGCAAACGATGGATAACGTCCGTCGGCATCGCTCAACGCGTTGGGACTGAAAGAGGCATGATAGAGCGAGGTGTAGAACTTGACGAGTTCCTGACGGGTGCCGCCTTCGGCCTTCACAGTGCCGAGATGGTCTTTCCAGATGCGTGTCAGGGCAGAGCGTACCTTGTTGAAGTTCCACGAAGGATTCTCCACCTGCATGTTGTTGCGTGCGCCTTCTACATCGCAGAACGACGAGGCCACCTTCACTATCACCTCATCGCCGGCCTTCACCTTGAAGCTAAGGTAAGCTCCTATGTTCTTGCGTCCGCCGTCAGAAGTGCGTCCTGCATATATAGTACGGCCGTCGTAAGTACCGCAACCGACGACTTTGTTCTTCACCTGCACCAGGAAATGGCCGCTGAAGCCGGCCGGCTGACCGGTACGCAGATACATACGGTGAACCGGATTGCAGCCAGTCACCTCGCCACGCGCCGCGTCTATGTTCACCTGTCCCTGTCCTTCGTCGCTGTTGGGCGTTATGACGAGATAGGCAGTACCGGCCTTGCGGTAGGTAAAACGGAATATGCCGGTGCGCGATGTGCCGGTCATCTCGGCCTTGATATTGCCGCCGAAGAGTTCAACAGAGTAGTAGTCGGGACGCAACACCTCGTCGAGATGGCTGAACTCCGACGCTCTGTCCTCAGGCATGCACTTCAGAGTGTCAAGCAGAGGCATTATGGACACTGTGCCGTAGTCCTGCGTGCTGCCGCCGCTTATGTAGTGGGAATTGCGGAATCCGTGCATGCGCGTCTTGTTGTAATAGTAAGGACTCACGCCGTGACCTTCCGAACTTTCTGTCTGCGCGGTCCAGAAGTTCATACCATATGGCACAAGCACCGCCGGCATACACTGTCCCAAAGGTTCGCGGCCGTGGGAAAAGTCACCGTTGTTGGCACCGGTTCCGATGCTCGTATCAACATAAGTTATCAGATCGCCGGCCGTGGCAGGCATACATGCTGCGCCCGCTGCCACTAAGGCCAGGGCGGCTGCAAAATGTCTTAAAGATTTCATTATATCCGGTATTTGTTAAAGCTTCCTTTTTATAAACACTTACAAAAATAAATGTTTTTGGCATATTACGCAACACAACATAACAAAAAACGTCACCGGCAGAAGTCGGTGACGCTATGTGAAAATATCCTTTGTGTCATATTCCCCTTATTTTGACATCAGCTTGCCGGCCACACGGCCGTTCACATTCACGATACACACACCCGTGTATCCGCGAAAAGGCAGGACAACAGTCTCCGAACCGTCAGCACGATAGGATGCAAGCAGAGTGCCATTTGAGCCATACAGTTCTACGCTGTGCACTCCTTCAGGAGACACAACATGCAGATTGTCTCCCACAAGAGTCACTTCCGCACGGGCAGAAGAAACATCGCTGATGGATGTCGATGCGGTTACTGTGACAGATGTACGTTCGGAAATCTCGATCATGCCATCAGTAACAACACACAGTTCATAACGTCCGGCAGGCAGACGGCCTATATCCACCTTGCCACCAACACCGCTCATGGGGAAGCATCCGTAGAGTCCGTCGCTGCCAAAAACAGCCACCTGTTCGTCGCCGAAGCACGGCAGACCCTCGTAGAAAGCCTCCACATTCTCAGTGGAAGCATATTCGGAGCGACCGGCCTCGAGTATCACAGGACGACCGATGACAAAGGATGCACGTCCGCACGACTCATGATAGCCGTCAGCGTTGAAATATCCGGCAAAGTAAACACCGGCTTTGAGAGGCGATTCAAAATTGATTGTACCTGCCACATTGAGCGTAAGGCTGCCCTGCGGAGTGTTTCCAACATAGGCATAAGTGGGACATCTTGAGCTGACGGGTACCGCCGAGCGTTCATAAAGTCCTATCCAATCGCGGTCGATGCACGGTGCATTGTCATAGCTCACCACAACCGGATCGCCTTCAGCGTACACTTTCTTATCCGTACTGATGATAGGCAGTGTCTGGTCGTCGCAGTTATCGCTCACCACAAACTCCACACGGTCGGTTATTTCCGTATATCCGCCATCCTTGAATAGCACAGCGAAATAGGCTCCGGGATCGTCGATACGACAGCGCCACGTTCCCGACACGCCGTCGGTATAAGCAAAATGGTATGAAAGGTCGGCTGTTCCGGGAGTCTTACCATAAACATATACACCCACCCAGGCATCTGTTCCAACCGGAGCACCATCGTATTTGAACGCAACCTCACTGCCGGTGCGGAAGAAACGGCCGTCGAGTGACAAAGCGGCCTGTGCGGTAGAACCGGCTACAGTGAAGCTGACCGGAGCGGAATAGTCCGACCACTGCAAGTTGTCATTACGGTTGCGGGTACGTATATAATATGTGCCGTCAGGCAGAGAACCATTCTCTAACGACAGACGCGTGATGTCCTTACCGGCGTTTATATCAAGCGGCATGTACTTGTCATCCACTCCGTAGAAGTCCTCAAAGGTGGTAAGACGGTCGAGCACAATATCGGTGAAGTCACTGTTTTTTGAAATCTGATACTCCACAGCAGCCACATCGTCATCCTTAGCTTCCTGGGTAAAGACATAAGGCAGAGTAACATCGCCCTGCACAGCCTTCACGACAGGCACTGCAGGAGCACTGCTGTCGCCAAGACGACGCACAAAACGGTCAACCAGCACATTGTCGAGAGCCAGACGTGAGTTGCCTATTGAATATGTCTCTACTGTCATAGTGAGCTCTACAGGGTCGAATTCTGCGATCTGATAAGTCCAGTGGTCGATTGTCTTCTGCACCTCCTCATGATTGAAATTGTCGGGAGTCTTGCCCCAAAGCTGTTCGTAACCTTCGGCCGAAGTACCTACTCCGCCACCGCTTATGATATGATAGACAGACGTATCGGTCATCTGTCCGCGGGCATAAAGATGGTGATGACCGGAATAGTTGAGCACATGCTTGGGCGTGGACGACAGGATTGGCATTATCTCATTGAGCATCCACGGCGATACGTCACCTGAATACTGTTCGGCATAGAGCGGACGATGCTGTACACTCACGATGAAATCGACATTTTCATCGGCCGCAGCAGCCGCGATGACCTTGCGCACCCACATCTTCTGAGCGGCTGAAGGGTCGTCGGAGTCAAGCGCCACAAAGAGTGTGCGGCCGGCCAGATAAGCATAGTATGAGGCCGTGCCACTGCTGATGCCTGCGTAGGATAGCGTGTCGTAACGGTAATGGCCTTTATACAAACGCAGGTCCGGATCTTCGCGATATTCGTGGTTACCCACTACAGTCATTGTGGGAAGTGAAGGCGATACCGACCTCGACTTGAACAGATGCACCGTCTCATACAGTTCGCTCAAGCCGCCGTCCACCTGGTCACCTACGTTCATTATAAAACTTATGTTGTCCTCAAACGGCGCGTCACCATATTTCTCAGCCACAGTCCGGCGCGCTGCGTTGATCATCCACTCGTAATCCGAGCGCTCGTTGCGCTGGTGATCGCCTATCATCAGCACACGTATTTTCTTTTTTGAGCCCGGTGACGGCATAGTACGGAAGCGGTAAATGGCACTCGTTCCGGCCTTACTCTCTACGCGATAGTAATACACAGCATCTGGCTCAAGATTGTCTATAACAGCCGAATTCCAGTAGTATGTTCCGGCTATACGATTGGATCCGGCTTCCACCGACGAGGTCAGACTGCTTTCATCGCGACCGTATCTCACCACCGAGCCCGCACCGTCGGCCGAACTTTTCCAACTCACGCACACCGAACGCGAGGTATTCATGTAGATATACGGCACGGTCATGTCCGACCGTCCGTCGGGTGCTACAGTCAGACGTACAGCGTGATAGGTACCGTCATCTTTCGAGATGTAATAGATGTCGGGCTCTGTGCGTTCCTGACCGTCAATAAGTTTGCTGTCGCCATCGGTAATCCTGACTTCTGAGAATCCGGAAACCGTTTTCTGCGCAACAGCAGAATGTGAGGCAAACATCAGCATACATGCTGACACAATGATTGATCTGTTCATTTTCTGGTAGGTTTTTAGTGTTATGAATAATAATTGTATTCTCCTGCCACGACACATTCATGCCGCGGTTTTCACGGTATATCGTATAAAGTAAAACAAAAGAAGGTCATTCGGAGTCAGACGAAGACCGAATGCAAATATAGCCATTTTCGGGCACAAAATATTCTTCATGCGTCACATTTTTATCATTATAGCGTCGAACTGACGTTTTTCCTGCCGCCACAGAATGAACCAGACAGAAACTTGCTACAGACCAATAAAAATGCATAAACATACAAAGCAGCAAGTAAAATATTCTGACAAACGAAATCTGAAAACAATGATGGCAGTACATCATAAACAGAGCAGAAAGCCAATACAGGCAATAAGAAAACAAGGGAAAAACGCTGCGAGAAGACAACAGGCTTACTTCCACGATGCAGAAAAGGCTTAATCACGCCACGAAACAGTCCATTTCATCGTGCAATAAAGGCTATATCGGCAGGCGAAAAAGACTGTTTTACGATGCGAAACAGGCCTTATGGCGAAATGTGAAAAGGGAACACATCGCGCGGAGACGGCACAACAGACATATCAGACTGATATATATTATAGTTTCATTATTATTTCATAATCTGCGTATATGCGTGTTGTAGGCCATCCGTCTGCAAATAACGGACTCTCGGGGAGTTGACGTCCGTGCGATATGCATATTCTTATAGGAAGAACAAATAAACATGCCGAAAAACAACCGGAGACGGAAACGCAGCAGACGCATCCAGGAATCGTAGCCCCGGAAGAAGGCAGCCACGACCCGTACCTGTAAAAACGAAACAGGGAACCCGCCTCACGGCGAGCTCCCCATCCTGCTATTAACGCATTTGCTTTATCTCACAATAACTTTACGTACCTTTCCATCGGTCATTCTTACAATGTTCACACCACGCTCGGGCGCATCGAGGCGGCGGCCGTCAATGGCATAGCGCGCACTTTCAGTAGCCGTGGCGTCAGCACCTGGACGGCTGATGCCGGTGGTTGTTAGCACAGCCTCGTTGGAGTAAGCGCTCTCACCGCTGTCGTAAACTGCAGTCACCGTATATACGGCTTCGGAATGTCCGGCTTCAGTGTCGGTGAACTTATTAGTGGTCACAAGCTCTGTATTTATCTTGACATTGTCGCGATAGACGTTGTAGCCGAGCAGTTCTGATGCTTCCTGGCTGCCGTCATAAGGAGCGTATGTGAAGTCGTCGATCATTAGCATCACCACGCGGCGTACACATCGTACGGCGAAATAGCGCGCGCCTTCTGGCACGGTGTATGTGTACTTACGCCATCCGTCACTAACGGCGATGTGGTCGTCTTCGTTCAGTTTGACAAAGCTGTCGTGGTGGTTGTCTGTCGTAGAGTAATATACGTTTATCCATTCGCTGTCGTATGTGGCGGCCTTGGCATAGAACGATATTGTCTGCTGACGGCCGTCGAGGCGCGGAGTGATGAGCCAGTCATCATTTTCAGCGGGCCAGTCGACAGACGGACACACAAGCATCTGGCTGCTTGCATCGTTCACCGGCATAAAGGCGTCATCCATGTTGCCATCAACCCATACACCGGCCTGTTCAATATTGAACACCTGGAAGGCCATCGGCTCGCCCTGATGCTCGTAGCTGTTGGGGATACGGGGCGACACCATGGTGGTCGATTTGTCGGCGTCATAAACGTTCCACAGACCGATATTGTCGATGATGAACGGCTCGTAATCCTCGAAATCGTCGGTCACAGTCTGCATTTCGCCATGCTCCACGGCCGGGATTGAGGCGGCAGCATTCCATGTGAGCGATGCATTACCGGGTGTTCCTGTAGCAGAAAGTCCGTCAACAACAGGAAGATCGGAGCGGCGCACAGATGTGGAAAGTTTCTCGGAAGTGTTATTTCCGTCGAATTCATCGGCATCGTACTTCACAATGGCCTGCCATTCGTGGATGTCGGCAACGGCATCAGCCGGTGCGGCTTTTACCTTATATGTGACGTTTACGGTATTGGCCGGCTCCACATCTGCTCCGTCGGCCGTGGCCACAACCTCACCGTCGCACACGAAATCAACCTTATAGCCTGCGGCTGTGTTGCCGCCACGATTGAAGACAGAGGCTGTATAAGTCACTTCATCGCCTATGCCGGCACGCTTATTGTCGACTATGAATGATGTGATGGCAAGGTCATTGACATATTCGGATTCGTCAATGCTTATGTTATCAACGTACATATTGCGATATGCTCCGGCATCAGCTTCTGCCGTAGCGAGCAATCCGATATTCACAAACGATGCTTCCTGCTTCGGCAGATTGACAACACACTCTACCCATCCGTCTGAATTCTCGTTCTGATAGAACACCGCATTGTCGATGTCCTGCCATTCGCCGCCATCGAAAGATATCTGAACCTGCAGGCGGTCGTTCACTTCTCCGTCCCACTCCGGGTCATACCATGGACTGCGTGCCTTGTAGAACCAGAAGCGGAGTTCGGGATTTACTGCACCGGAAAGATCGATGAGCGGCGACACATAGCGCGAACGAGCGCCATAATCAGCATATTTGGACTCGGCAACTATCATTCCATTGTCGCTGTCCTGCGTCATAACCTCTTCAAATTCGCCCATTTCATCGTCACCGATGGTATGCCATTCGAAGTCGGCTACGGTTCCATCAACATACCATGGAACAACTGGCTTCTGTCCGGCAAACGATTCTTTGTAGGGGAACACAAGCGGAACACCACTCAGAACCGACGATGACACAACCGGTTCACCACTCTGTCCGCCTGCGACAGGCGTAATGGTGTAAGCCACAAGAGCCTGGCCGCGCTCCACGGGAACCTTGTCTGTATAGCTCTCACCCTTGTGCGAAGTTGCAATCACCTCATCGCCACGGGATATAGTGTATGTCATGTTGTCGAAATCAACGTATCCGCCGTTGACCGAAGCAGCCGGAGCAGTCCACGTAACAGTGACGCTCTTGTCTGCATTGAGTTTTGCCACGGCGTTGGTGGCAGCCACCGGAGTGTCGAGTCCTACGAAAACTTTCTGTTCGGAAGCGGCACCCTCGCCCTCTGCATTTGCTGCTACAACACGATAGGTGTTGAATCCGTGAGCGAGGTCTGTGTCTTTCCATGTCAACGGTGTGCCTGGTTTCACATCTTTGTATGTCTTTACAGGCTCTTCGCCGCCATTGCGATAGATGTTGATATCAACATTTGCTGTCAGCGTCTCGTCTGTGGCAGTAACGTCAGGAGCCACAAACGACAGGTCGGCCGACATACCACCAAGCTCCGCCGGAACAACGGTCAGACCTGCAACTGCACCAGGCACACCTGCCGAAGCGATGTCCGTCACAGACACATTATCTATGTCTATACGATGCATATTCGGCTGACTGTATGCGTAAAAGCCCAGACGGTAGTTTCCATCAGCGTTGACATATATCTTCAGCGTCTTGGTTCCGGAGTCTGAAGAAGTGACATTATTATAATCGGCAAGCTCTTTGGTGAATGTTGAAGGTTCGGATGAAGTACCAAGAAAAACCTTCAGATTTTCCGGCATCGAATTTATTCCAAGATAGAACTTCAGTTCGTACACTCTTCCGGCAGAAAGATGGAACTCCGGAGAGATGCACCAGTCATCGCCCGGCAGGCCGGTCTGATAATCCAACATGTAGGCCGCCGCACCGTTGAGAAATTCCCATGTGCGTCCGCCGTTGTTGTCAACAAGTGTCCAGCGGGCAAAATCGTCTTCGGTGTCGAAAGTCTCTCCAAACACCACATCACCGCTATCGGCACGGGCACCGCTTGCAGCCAGAGCCAGAAAAGCCGCAAACAGATGTCTTTTAATAAAAAAGCGTGGAATTCTGTACATTTGCTTTACTTTTAAAGAATTAACGTCACAAAATTACATTAATTCCCTTTTCATGCAGATGTCCGGCACCACTGCATTACCACTGCATATATATCGTTATCCCGCAATATCGGCAAGAAATTCGTGAATGCTCACACCCGGAGGCACACCGAGTTTCTTACGCAGTCGATGACGCGACGACTCGACACTCCGTACTTCGCGACAAGTGAGAGCGGATATTTCCTTTGTTGACATACCTATATGCAGATAGGCGCACAGACGCAAGTCAATCTTACTGAGATTGGGATAAAGCTGCGACAGACGATTGAGAAAATCTGGGTGCACTTCGTCGAAATACACTCTGAAATCCTCGCTTACAGGTTTATCGTTATAATGATGCAGGGCGTGTATTATCTCGTTGAGCTTTGTATGGTCCAGGTTCTTGTTTTTTGCCATTCCATCGCGAACTTCAGTTAATTCGTCGCATAATTTGCGGTGGAATTCGCTTATCGATGCAAGATCTATAGTGTAAGTAGTGAGCTGTCGGTTCTTGCTGTCCAGCTGGTGGTTCATTTCCCGCTGGCGCCTTTCGTGCTCACGCTGTTCATAAAGCAGCAGTCTGTCACGCTGGAGATTTATCAGCCGGTTCTTGCGTCGGTCGGCACGGATGCGCAACAAAAGCAGAACAATGAGCACAGCAAGTATAACAAGAAACACGGCTACGATGCATACCATGAGCGTACGACGGCTTGCAATGGTCCGATAAATGTCAACCGATGCCTCCAGACTGCTGTTCATGTTTTTCAGACGTTCGGAGTCGTAGGCTACAAGAAGCTGCCGCAACTGCTCGTCGCTATTGTCACGCCAAACAGAATCACCCGTTTCCTCATACTTCAGAATATTGTGCAATGCCTCGATGGAATCGCCAAGAATGAACGATATGTCTGTAAGTTGCCGATAAGAACGTGTCTGTACCGTGAGCGGAGTTTCCGGCAGACGGGCATGAATGAGCTTTACCGTACGGCGAGCATCACTCTCTTTGCCTAGCAAAGCCTTGACATAAGCAGTATTGAGCATTGTCTGAAGTATGTCAGGATTGAATTTCAATCCGGTCTGAAGGCGTGATGCTTTCGACAGTTCAGCCTCCGCACGTGCATAATTGCCCTGCTTGCAGAACACTTCGGCGCGGTTTGTGTATATCAACGACTGCCCGAGCCTGTCACCGGACGATGTATATCTGAAAGCACTGTCCATGTAACAAAGCGCTTCTCTGTACTTTTTCTGGTCGTAAAATACAAGTCCAAGATTATTATAATTATTGCGTATACTGGCAGAATCGTTCAAAGATATGTTTATCTTAAGAGCACGCCGTAGCAGATCCACAGCATCGGAAAAACGTCGGGAAGAATAATATATACCGAAGATATCGTTGCACAGACGTGCGTAACTGCGGTCGTCAGACAACGATTTGGCCATTTTCATCGCACTGCGATACAGGCGCAGTGCCTTGTCCAGGTCTCCAAGCGACTGATAATTTTCCGCTCTCAGACGGTTGACATCCATGAGTAGTTTTATGTCAGAATGGCCCTTGACGGTCATTGACAGACTGTCCGAAAGGCGGTTAAGCAGAAACAGCGCCTTGGCATTCTGTCCGTGTTCGGTCAGCGAAAGTGCTTTGAGATAAGTACGATGCCCCTCGCTCTGAACTGGCTCTGCCGGAAGAACCGATGGAATGAAGAAAAAAAGAATGAAAACAACCGAGAATGACAGTCCTTTACAATACCTTACAACAATGTTACGATACTTTCCTGCACGACGGAAAGAATCGTAACAACAGATAGAATTTAATTTTTCGTGAAAAAGCGGAATCATTTTCAGAAACTCAGAACATACGGCTCACACGTCTGACACCTTCTACCAGCGCGTCGATTTCCTCCTTCGTGTTGTACATGGCGAAGGAAGCGCGCACAGTGCCCTGTATTCCGTAGTGTTGCATCACGGGCTGTGCGCAGTGATGACCGGTACGCACAGCAATGCCGAGACGGTCGAGCAAGGTGCCCATATCCAGATGATGGATGTTTCCGACGAGGAACGACACAACAGCATCTTTATGCTCCGACGTGCCAAAAAGCGCGATTTCATCGATAGTGCGCATCTGTTCCATACAATAAGACGTCAGCTCACGTTCGTGAGCAGAGATATTGTCAATACCTATTCCGTTCACGTAATCGAGTGCCACGGCAAGTCCGCGGGTAGCCACGTAGTCGGGAGTTCCGGCCTCAAACTTGAACGGAAGATGCTCAAAAACTGTTTTCTCGAAAGTCACGCTTTCTATCATCTCGCCTCCACCCTGATATGGCGGCATGCGGGCGAGCCATTTCTCCTTACCATAAAGCACACCTATGCCGGTAGGACCATATATCTTATGTCCGCTGAAAGCGAAGAAATCGCAATCCATATCCTGCACGTCCACCTTGAAATGCGGCGTGCTCTGCGCACCGTCTATAAGCACCGGTACGTTGTGTTCGTGAGCAATACGTATGATGTCCTTCACCGGATTTACCGTTCCGAGGACGTTGCTCACATGGGCTACACTTACAATCTTCGTGCGCTCGGTGAACAGACCGGCATACGCTTCCATGTCGAGCTCGCCCTTATCGTTAATAGGTATCACCTTAACGGCGATACCTCGACGGGCTGCCTGAAGCTGCCACGGCACGATGTTTGAGTGATGTTCCATCATGGAAACGATGATTTCATCGCCCTCTTTCATAAATGCGTCGCAGAAAGAGGATGCCACGAGATTGATGCTCTCGGTAGTTCCGCGGGTAAATATCACCTCCTCCGTCTTGCCGGCATTGATGAAACTGCGTACCGTCTCGCGCGCTGCCTCATGCAGTTCGGTAGCCTGCTGCGACAGATAGTGCACTCCACGGTGCACGTTGGCGTTGGCATTTAGATACTCGTGGCGCATGGCGTCGAGCACACAAAGCGGTTTCTGCGTCGTGGCGGCATTGTCGAGATAGACCAACGGCTTGTCATAGACGGTGGTGGAAAGTATCGGAAAATCCTTGCGGATAGTGTTTACATCGTATGCCATGATTTTGTTTTTATGATTGGAACATATTTTATTTGCACAGACGACAACCTTCGCACTTGCACAATTCGCCGCGGAAGCGTTTCTCCACAAGATAATGCAGACGGTCGCGCAGCGGTTCGAGCGTAATCTTGTCGACCACTTCATTTATGAAGGCGAACTCGAGCAACAGACGGGCTTCCTTAACCGAGATACCGCGCTGGCGCATATAGAACAGCGCCGCGTCGTTGAGCTGGCCTACGGTAGAACCGTGAGAGCACTTCACATCGTCGGCATAAATCTCGAGCATAGGCTGAGTGTACATGCGTGCTTCCTTTGTGGCGCACAGGTTGCGGTTGACTTCGTCGGACACTGTCTTCTGAGCACCTTCGCGAACAAGCACCTTTCCTGCGAAAGCACCGGTGGAATGGCCGTCGAGCACATACTTGTAGAGCTCATGACTCGTGCAATGCGATGCCTGATGATCGATGAGAGTGTTGTTGTCGATATGCTGGTTCTTGTCGGCGATGACGAATCCGTTGACGTTGCATTCAGCGCCCTGACCGCGAAGAGCAAGCTCCAGACAGTTGCGCGTCACGCCGTTGTGCAGGGTTATGACGTTGTGGCTCACACGGCTGTTTGCCTGCTGATCGATATAGACATTGCTCACACGGTTGTTCAGATGGTGTGTCTCCTCCATGCAATAAAGCTCGAGCGACGCATTTGCTCCGACATATGCCTCCGTCACCTGAGTGGCGAGGAACCGGTGTTCGTCGGCAGTATGGTCGCAGAAAAGCAGCTTGGCCTCTGCTCCTTCGTCAAGAACGATGAGCACACGGCGGTTGACCATCAGATCGACATCGGCACGAAGAATGTTTATCACCTGTATAGCGCGCTCCACCTTCACGTTGCGCGGAACGTGGACGAGCAGTCCGTCCTGGGCCAACATGGTGTTGAGCGCAGTCACGGCATCGGCATCAGTGCGGGCTATGCGGGCGTAATATCTGGCGATGAAATCGGGATTTTCAGCGGCATAAGCGTTAAGCGAACCAACATACACGCCTTCGGGAAGCGAAGACTTGGGCAGCAGACGGCTATAAAAAGCATCGTTCACCACGAAATATAGCGACGTGCTGAGGTTCGGAACGTCACAGCGGAAAGCGTCGTAAGGGTTCACCGGAATGTCCAGACGGTTGAGATTAAGACCGTAGTCCGGACTGAATATCTCGCTGATGTCGGTGTATTTGTATTTCTCCACCTTACGTGTGGAAAATCCGAGACGGCAGAAGTCGTCGAAGGCCTTGTCGCGCACGGCATTGAGAGCCGCGGCACTATGGCCGAACAACGCGTCGCGTCCCGACTTGTAAAGGTCTATATACTGTTTCTCACTTCCCATAATCACTCCTCTCCGATTTCAGCCTTGATCCAGTCGTAGCCTCTTTCCTCAATTTCCTTAGACAGTTCCGGTCCGGCGGTCTTGACTATGCGACCCTTATAGAGCACGTGAACCACATCGGGTTTGATAATGTCGAGCAGACGCTCATAGTGGGTTATGACGATTGTACTCGACTCCGGTGTCTTCAGTTTGTTTACACCTTCGGCCACAATACGCAGCGCATCGACATCCAGACCGGAGTCTGTCTCGTCGAGAATGGCGAGCTTCGGTTCAAGCATTGCCATCTGGAATATCTCGTTGCGCTTCTTTTCTCCACCGCTGAATCCTTCGTTCACCGAACGGCGTGTGAACTTGCTGTCGAGCTCAACAATCTTGCGTTTCTCGTTCATGAGCTTCAGGAAGTCGGCAGTCTTCAGCTCCGGCAGACCCTGATACTTGCGTTTCTCGTTGACGGCGGTCTTCAGGAAGTTGGTCATCGACACACCCGGTATTTCCACAGGATACTGGAACGAAAGGAATATTCCTTCGTTGGCGCGCTCCTCCGGCTTCATCTCCAGCAGGTTCTTGCCGTTGAAGAAGGCTGTACCAGCGGTCACCTCATAGAGCGGATTGCCCGTAAGCACCGCGCTGAGAGTGGATTTTCCCGAACCGTTTGGGCCCATTATGGCGTGTGTTTCGCCGTCCTTTATCGTAAGGTTGATACCTTTCAATATTTCTTTATCGCCTATTTTGGCATGCAAGTCTTTTATCTCTAACATAACTGTTTGTATTTCTGACGTAAGTGTTTAATAATTATCCAAATTTAATTTTACCTTTTTGCTGCCTCCGCTACGCTCTATCCCCAATATGGAATCGAGCAAACCACAGAAATCGCTGCCCGTGAAGCGGAACGGGAACGAAGCTTTCAGTCCAGCCGAAAAGGCGTGGCGGTGCATCGGGGAGCGCACGGCATAGGTCTGTCCGTCACCGTTGTATTTTGTCTCTGTCGTGGTACGGCCGTCAATAGCGAAACGGAAACCGTAGTCAAGTTCCACAGCCAGACACGAGAAGAAATAGACATCGAGCCCGACAGATGGCGCCACGCTCAACAACGGACAGCTGACGCGATAGTTCCGCTCATAGTTTTGCGAGCCGGACATACTCATTGTTCCCGACGACTTACGTCCTGCCACATTCCAATAGGTACCTGCTCCGAGGTATGGTTGCAGCGGACTGCTGGGCGAAAGGAAATACCATCTGCCACCGAACATTATCTGCGATAACTCCGCGGACACGTCACCCGCAAAGAAATCCATCGTCTCCTGATCATAACCGCCCACAAGCGAGAAACCTGTATGCGGTATGAAATATTCGAGATGTGCCGAGAAATTCGGTCCTCCACCCGATCTTATCGGGTCATATTGCTTTGATGGCGTCTCGTTGAGCGATACGACTGGCTTCACCGGACTTATCCTTATATCGAAGGCCCAACGTCTTGTGACATCGTCCTGCGCCCTCATGTCGGAGGCAACCATACACATAACGAGTATCAAAACAGCAGCACCTGTTATTCTCATATTGAAAATCGTTTTACGGTAATATAGAATATGTATCAGCCCACGGTGCCCTCAAGCGATACGCTGAGCAGCTTCTGAGCCTCTACGGCGAACTCCATGGGCAGCTTGTTGAGCACTTCCTTGGCGTAGCCGTTCACGATCAGTCCGATAGCATGCTCGGTGGAGATGCCTCGCTGATTACAGTAGAACAGTTGATCCTCGCTTATCTTGCTCGTCGTGGCCTCGTGTTCCACCACCGCCGTGTCGTTGTGTATGTCCATGTAAGGGAAAGTATGCGCGCCACACTCGCATCCGAGCAGCAGACTGTCGCACGAGCTGTAGTTGCGGGCATTGTCGGCTCCCGAGGTGGCTCTCACCAGTCCGCGGTAAGAGTTCTGGCTGTGTCCGGCGCTGATGCCCTTGCTTATGATTGTGCTGCGGGTGTTCTTGCCCATGTGTATCATCTTTGTGCCGGTGTCGGCCTGCTGATAATGGTTCGTAACAGCCACACTGTAGAACTCGGCCTGCGAGTTGTCGCCGCGCAGTACGCACGACGGATACTTCCACGTTATGGCCGAACCGGTCTCCACCTGTGTCCACGACAGTTTGGAGTTTACGCCGCGCAGGTCGCCGCGCTTGGTCACAAGGTTGTACACACCGCCGCGTCCGTTCTCGTCGCCCGGATACCAGTTCTGTACGGTTGAGTATTTCACCTCGGCGTTGTCCTTCACCACTATCTCCACAATTGCGGCGTGCAGCTGGTTCTCGTCGCGCATCGGGGCGGTGCATCCTTCGAGATACGACACGTAGGATGAGTCGTCGGCCACTATCAGTGTGCGCTCAAACTGACCCGTATTGCGGGCGTTGATGCGGAAATATGAGCTCAGCTCCATCGGACAGCGCACGCCTTTGGGGATATATACGAACGATCCGTCGCTGAACACAGCACTGTTGAGCGCTGCGAAGAAGTTGTCGCGATAGGGCACTACAGAACCGAGATATTCGCGAACGAGGTCGGGATGATTCTTTATGGCGTCGCCTATCGAGCAGAATATAATGCCCTTCTCGGCCAGTTTCTCCTTGAACGTGGTCTTCACCGACACCGAGTCCATGATGGCATCCACAGCCACTCCGCTCAGCGCAAGACGCTCCTCGAGCGGAATGCCCAGCTTGTCGAACGTCTTCATCAGCTCTGGGTCTATTTCCTTCTTGCCGTCGTCCTTCTTCTTTGCCATCGGGTCGGCATAATAGGAAATAGCCTGATAGTCTATCTCCGGCAGGTGAAGATGTCCCCACGACGGCTGCTTCTGCGTCTTCCAGAACTCAAATGCCTTGAGGCGGAAGTCGAGCATCCAGTCGGGTTCGCCCTTCTTCTGCGAGATGAGACGCACCACGTCCTCGTTAAGTCCTTTGTCTATTATATCCGTATGTACGTCAGTGGTGAAGCCGAAAGCATATTTCTGCTCGGCCACCTTGCGCACAAATTCATTCTGATTGTTGTTTTTGCTATCCATCTTTTCACACGGCCGGTCGCGGAAACCTTCCCTTCCGGCATTTGTTTATATCGTGCAAAGATAATAAAAAATAAATACTGTACATAAGTATTTCAATAAAAATCAATGTGTTGACGGCTCGCCTGACACGTCACAGGAAAAAGACACCATGCGCACCGACTTTTACACGGACGTCAATGAAGGCGGACAGGAACTTCAAAAAAGAAACTGCATAAATATGCAGGAATAAGAAACATGAATGAATATTTATACATCGATATCTTCACGAGAATCGAATATTTGCGAGCAAACGTCCGTCCGGTCGCAAATTCGCGAGTTTTGAGAGGGTTACGTAATGCATTGTCACACAATAGATTAGACAAAACCACAAAACAACAAGGTCCGGAATACAATGCAAAAGAGGCCATTCCGGCATGCAAAACGGCCCATATCACGCCCTAATACAGTCTGTTTCATGGTGTGGAACAGACTGTTTCGCACCGTCATAAAGGCATTTTCGCAAACCACTTTCGAAAATTGAGCTGCGCCGACAAAATTCCGCGACGACGCGGCGATGCAGAAAGCACCATTTTGCAAGCCTCAGAGTGTTCTCAAATTTCTATTTCGCGAAAAATTTTTGTCAAGATTTTTTACTTTTGGATTTGTATATTTATGCAAAAATAAACGATTTCAACGGGATATCAGAACATAAGGCAACCGTTTGGAAACCCGGTCTCTGAACTATTAAAAGCTACGGTTATAACATCCGTCTTACTCCTGTTGGGATTATGCGCAGCACGAGTCCCTGCCTCAGTGTTGCACAGTCAGAGCCATTCTATCAGACTGTCCATACGGCTGACGCGCTCAAGAAATGTCCGTCTGAGGTTTTCGGAAGACGAGCGGAAGGTTATGAACGTGTCGAAACGGGCGGGATCGTGCGCCGCCCACATGTGCTCGTCGGCAATGGCGGAAGGCTCAATCATAGTGCGCCAACTGTCAAAACGGGCGATTACATCGGGGATTTGTAACTTCAGTTCCTGCCAGCGACGCTTCACGATGGCAACAAAATCAGGATCAGACAGCAGACGGTCGTACCACAACGCGTTGCGGTTGTAAAGACTGTCGGTAGTGAGCAGTCGCACGTCTTTACGGTTGAGACGCGCCGGACGCAGGTCGCCTCCGGCGTCCACTCCCACGGTGATGAAAGCAAGATCGAAATCCCAAACCGGCCCGGCAGTCAACTTGCCGCCTTCATCGCAATACATGTAGCAGCTGCGCGGTCCGTTCGGCTCGGCGTTCTGTGCTATCTCGTGCACCAGCCACCAGTCAGCGAACGATTCGGCATCGATATATTTATCGTATATTTCGCGCATGTTGGGACGGGAAGAATAGAGCTTTTGCTCGATTTCATCGAACATAAGGCGCGCCTTTTCCCTCATTTCGTCAGTCAGAGGGTCGGGCGATTTGATGTTGACCGGCAGTCGGCGGCATGCAGTAACGAAACGCGGATCGCCGTCATCGTAGCTATCGAGTTCGAAAAGGAAACCGCGGTTTTCGTCGATTTCAACGCGGTTGCGCGCAACTCTCACCTGCTCACAAAGCAGATAGCATCCCTGCGGTCGGCCGTTGACCACCACATCGACAGGCCGGCAGTCGGGAGTCCAGGCCAGCGACGTACGGCGTGCCACCTCAAGGGCAAGCATATTGCGCAGCTGGCTGTGGTCCATGAAATTGGCAAGCAGAGCCCAACGCTTGCCGGGAGCCATGCCGAGAATAGAGTGACGGCCGTCTAGCTTTATTGCGTACGGTTTCTTCGGTTTGGCAAACGTGGAATGTCCACGCCCCTTGATATCGACGTTCTGTGAGCAAAAATCCACGGTTCCATCGGGCAGAACTATCCTTACAAGACAATCTTTTGTCCACACATCACGCGATGTTATGGCCGAAGAGTCGGGCGTATCGATATATATCACCGGTAGGTTGCCGGCCTTTGCCGAAACCGTGAACACAAGAAAATAGACAGGCATAAGGCACACTCGCATAGCAAAAGAAGCACGCGAGAACCACAGGAGGAACATTCCGACCGTATGCATGAGCTAAACCTGCTTGACATTAATGAGCCGCGACGTGTCGTAACCACGGCTACGGAGGTCTGAAAGTATTTTCTGCATAGTCTCATCGGGCAGACTGCTCGTGCGGCTCATTATCCAGAGATAGTCGGGCGAACTGCTTCCTATGACCACATAGCTGTAGTCAGGCGCGATGTCGAACACATAATAGTCGGCATAGAACCACAGAAAGAACGACACCTTCAGCTTGCCCGGCTCGGTGGAATCGGGCATTTTTGCCTTTCCCTTGATGCTTTTGTGCATGCCTTTGCGGTATCCGTCGTTGAGCACGCCGATGGTTCCGTCGGGCTTGAGTGTGTAGGTGGCCGTGACATGAGTCATGTCGCGCTCGAACAAATGATCGTAACGGGCAATCTCAAACCACATTCCCTTAAAACGGTTCAAATCGAGCGATTTCACCGTAGAATTGTCAACGACCGACGGTTCGATTTCCTTCTCACCGAATCCGACAAGTGCAAGAAGTTTTGAAAAGAATCCTTTCATAAGCCAATATCATTTTTACGTTATACTCGATTGTTCATACATTACAGAGACTTTACTCATATGGCGTACGGCAGACATCTGTCCTGTAACACCGGACCAGCACTTATGGCAGACAACGGCGCATTGCAGATACGAGGAAAAGCTGATGCAATGGCAGCAGGAACGCACATACTGTTTTCTATAACAGCCGGAACGGACTGCATCTTACGTTCTACAAATATAATGAAAAAATGGCGTATGTTGCAGCGAAACCGCGTAATATGTGTTACACACAACCCTCCATGCGGAACAAGAAACTGTATTTCCCTAAATCGCAGCACTATTAAAAGAAAGTTATCCGGTGGTGATATAAAATCAGGATACTCCGGTACGACAGTCGATGAAATGGATATTTTTCAGGTTTTTAGGTAAAAAAACACCGGGAAAGCATCCTTTAAAGATACTTTCCCGGTGTAAGTATGATGTTATTCTATGAATTCCTGTCTGCTTTGTGCAGAACTCCCGATCAGAGTTTCTGCTGTACTTCAATCTCGGTGAATGTCTCGAGAATATCACCAACCTGAATATCATTGAAGTTGACAAGGCTGATACCGCACTCGAAGTTGGTTGCAACTTCCTTAACATCGTCCTTGTAACGCTTCAGAGCGTTGATGTCTGCGGTATGAACCACAATTCCGTCGCGAACGACACGTGCACGGTCGGTACGGTGGACCTTTCCTTCTGTGACGTAAGCACCGGCAACAGTTCCGACCTTTGATATCTTGTAAACCTCGCGTACTTCCACCTGACCGGTCACAACTTCCTTCTTCACCTTGTCGAGCATACCCTCCATGGCTGACTTAACGTCGTCGATGGCGTCGTAGATGACAGAATATGTGTTGATTTCAACACCGTCCTGCTCGGCCTGTTTGCGTGCTGCTGCCGACGGACGAACCTGGAAGCCGACGATAATGGCGTCAGAAGCATCGGCCAGTGTGACATCGCTTTCGGAGATCTGACCTACTGCCTTATAGATAACATCCACCTTGATCTTCTCTGTAGAAAGCTTGATGAACGAATCGCTGAGCGCTTCGATACTTCCGTCGGTGTCTCCCTTGACGATGATGTTGAGCTCTTTGAAAGAACCAAGGGCGATGCGGTGGCTGATATCGGAGAGCGTAAGACGTTTCTGTGTGCGCAGTCCCTGCTCGCGCTGGAGCTGCAGACGCTTGTTGGCAATGTCGCGAGCTTCCTGCTCAGTCTCCAGAACGTGGAATGTATCACCGGCTGTCGGCGCACCGTTCAGACCGAGAATGATTGCCGGCTCAGCCGGTCCTGCACTCTCTATACGGCTGTTACGCTCGTTGAACATGGCTCTGATACGGCCGTAGTTGGTTCCTGCGATGACATTGTCGCCCACTTTCAGCGTACCGTTGGACACGAGTACGGTTGACACATAGCCGCGGCCCTTGTCGAGTGAAGACTCGATGATGGAACCCGTAGCCTTGCGCGCAGGATTTGCCTTGAGGTCGAGCATCTCGGCTTCGAGCAGTACTTTCTCGAGCAACTCCTTCACACCGATACCTTTCTTTGCGCTTATCTCCTGACACTGGTACTTTCCTCCCCACTCCTCTACAAGCAGATTCATGTTGGCGAGGTCCTCACGTATCTTGTCGGGATTGGCTCCCGGTTTATCAATCTTGTTTATGGCGAACACCATCGGCACGTTGGCTGCCTGTGCATGAGCAATAGCCTCCTTGGTTGTAGGCATCACACTGTCATCCGCAGCGATGATGATGATGGCGATATCGGTTACCTGTGTACCACGTGCACGCATGGCTGTGAAGGCCTCATGTCCCGGAGTATCGAGGAAGGTTATGCGTCGTCCGTCCTCCAGTTTCACGTTGTAGGCACCGATGTGCTGTGTGATACCGCCCGCCTCACCGGCGATGACGTTTGTCTTGCGTATGTAGTCGAGCAACGAAGTCTTACCATGATCGACGTGACCCATGACTGTAACGATCGGTGCACGCGGCACAAGGTCGTTCTCGTCATCCTCAGTCTCGGTGATGGCTTCCTGCACTTCGGCACTCACATATTCGGTCTTGAATCCGAATTCCTCAGCCACGAGGTTGATGGTCTCTGCATCCAGACGCTGGTTGATCGACACCATTATACCGACACTCATAAGAGTTCCTATGACCTGGTTGACGGAGATGTTCATCATGTTGGCAAGTTCGCTCACGGTGACATACTCGGTCAGCTTGAGCACCTTGCTCTCCTTGCGCTCCTCGAGACGCTCCTCGTTAAGCTTCTCCTGCACAGCCTCACGCTTCTCCTTACGGTACTTGGCACCTTTCTTGTTCTGGTTCTGCTTGTTGGTAAGTCTTGCAAGCGTCTCCTTAACCTGGCGTGCAACGTCCTCCTCGTTCACCTCGATGGGCTTATGATTACGGTTCTTGTTCTTCTTTTTCTTTCCGGCGCCGGCCTTGTTGTCGGCAGCGCGCTGCATGTCCTGCTGAGATGCGGCGTTGATGTCCACTCTCACTTTGTTGATGCGCTCGCGTTTCTTCTTCTCGCCGCGCTGCTGCATCACTTTCTCCTTGCGTTTCTCCTCTTTTGTCTTTTTCTTCGGACGTGTGCTCTGATTGAGCGAGTCGAGGTCGATACGTCCGAGCACATTCACCTTAGGAGCATTCAGGATTTTCTTCTCACTCTTGGTCGTAAAGATGGTGGTAGTGGCCTTGGCGCCCTCTTCGGCATGCTGTTTTTCAGCATCCTCCTTCTTCTCAGGCTCAGTCTTCACCACTTCCGGCTCTGCCTTCACGACATTCTTTTCCGGTTTTGCTTCTTCAATCACGTTGTCGGTATTATTTTTTTCACTTTCTTCAACGGGTGCATCGACGGCAGCCGGTTTTGTTTCTGCTGCCGGAGCATCAATGGTTTCTGTTACTTTAGGTTCTTTCTCTTCAACGGGTTTCACCTGACTGACGGCAACAGCCTGGGGTTCCTTAGCCTTTTCCGCATCAGGCGCAGAACTGTTCTTCGCGGCAGCCGGTCTGTTGATGCTGTCGAGATCTATCTTGCCCAATGGCTTGTATTGCTGCTGTTTAGCAGCAGTGAGAAGTTTTTCCGCACGCTGTTCCTTCGGTTCCTGCGCACGCTTCTTCTCCTTCGGCTTCTTCAGCAGAAGTTTTTCGGCCTGCGTTCTTACTTCCTTGTCCTGCTGGAACTCATGCATAAGGGCCTGATACTGCTCGTCGTTGAGCTTAAAGCTCGGTTCCGGCTTCACTTCGCCCAGTTCACTTCTCTTTTCGAGGAACTCCACTGCCGTCTGGAGTCCGATATTCAATTCACGTAATGCTTTATTTAACCTGATGCTCATATTTTATTTTTTCATGATGCACACGCCGCGAAGTATTTGCCAAACAGACGCGACCGATGCATTTCTCTATTCTTTCTTCTAAAATCCGTATAACTAATCAGCTGATTTATAACTGCAAGGCGCAGCCCGCATCATTTGCGGACCACGCTCTGCCTCACTATCCTTCAAATTCTGCCTTGAGAATTCTGAGCACGTTGTCAACGGTCTCTTCCTCAAGGTCGGCCTTCTCGACAAGCATCTCACGCGGCGCATTGAGCACGGCCTTCGCAGTGTCGAGTCCGATAGAACGGATGGCATCGATCACCCACTGGTCTATTTCGTCGGAGAATTCGTCGAGATAGATATCCTCGTCGGCCTCGTTGTCGTCGATCTCTCTGAACACATCGATGGTGTATTCGGTAAGCATCGAAGCAAGCTTGATGTTAAGTCCGCCACGTCCGATGGCCAGGCTCACTTCCTCAGGTTTGAGGAACACCTCTGCCTTGTGGTTCTCCTCATCGATGTTGATGCTCGAAACCTTTGCCGGGCTGAGCGCACGCTGGATGAAGAGTTTGGTATTGGCGGTATAGTTGATGACATCGATGTTCTCGTTGCACAGTTCGCGTACGATGCCGTGCACACGGCTTCCTTTCACTCCGACGCAGGCTCCTACCGGGTCAATGCGCTCGTCGTAGCTTTCAACAGCAATCTTAGCTCTCTCTCCCGGCATGCGCGCAATCTTTCTGATAGATATCAATCCGTCGGCAATCTCAGGCACCTCAGCCTCGAGCAGACGCTGGAGGAAAACGGGGCTTGTACGCGAAAGGATGATCTTCGGGTTGTTGTTCTCGTTGTCCACACGGTGGATGACGGCTCTGATGGTCTCACCCTTATGATATGTGTCGCTCGGAATCTGCTCCATCTTGGGCAGTATGAGCTCGTTGTTCTCATCGTCCACCACGAGCACCTCGCGCTTCCACACCTGGTAAACCTCACCGGCGATGATCTGTCCCACGCGGTCCTTATATTTATTATAAAGCGAATCGTGCTCCAGTTCGAGTATCTTGGAAGCCAGAGTCTGGCGCAGATTGAGGATGGCACGGCGTCCGAACTTTGTGAAATCGACGCGTTCCGAAACATCCTCACCCACTTCGTAGTCAGGCTCAATCTTTCTTGCCTCGGTCAGAGATATCTGTTTGTTGTCGTCCTCCACCTCGCCGTCGGCCACAACCACGCGATTGCGGTATATCTCGAAGTCGCCCTTGTCAGGATTGACAATGACGTCGAAGTTCTCGTCGCTGCCGAATATCTTGGCAAGAACGTTGCGGAAACTCTCCTCAAGCACGCTCACCAACGTTGTACGATCAATGTTTTTCGTCTCCTTGAATTCCTTGAAAGAGTCGAACATGCTCACGACCGTTTCTTTTTTCATTGCTGCCATAGCTTTATTTGAAGTTTATTAAGTATTTTGTATATTTCACTTTGTCCATTTCGTACGTGTGGTCAACCTCGACAATCTGCGGACGCTTCTTGCCCTCGACCTTCACTTTCTCGGCCACACTCACAACGAACGTGTTGCCATCGACGCTTTTCAGCACGCCCTTGACCTTGCGTCCGTCGCCGTCGAGCACCTCGACTTCCTTGCCGACAAAGCACGCATACTGCTGCGGCACCTTGAACGGCTGGCCCAGTCCGGCAGATCCTACCTCAAGCTCATAATCTTCCTCGTCGCGGCTGAGATGGTCTTCTATGAAACGGCTCAGCTCCACGCAGTCTTCGATCCACACACCGTCGGCATGGTCTATTTCCACCACGATTTTATCATCCGGGCTGACTTCAACATCGACAAGAAAATAGTCCTTGTCCTCCAGCCACTGTTCTACAATACCTTTTACGACGTTTTTGTCTATCATATATCATTGATTAAATAAAATGAGGAGCTCTGTGTCGGAGCCCCTCATTCCTCTGAATGCTGCAAATTTACGAATTATTCCGCATGTGCACAAATATTTCACGCCTTTTCTGCAAAAGCTTTGCAAATTAATTCACTATCAGACACGCAGTTGCAGAGTCCGGGCCATAAAATGTGAAAGCCCGGCCGCAGTGCCGGATGCTTATGCCGACGAGCAGATTAAAAGACAGCTGTAATTCCGGAAAATCAGCATTGCAATGCGGCAAAGGATTTATGACCACGAACAACACGAATGTTCCGGATTCGCACTAATAGTCTTACAATCAGCCATATATACAAAACAGCGTGGCAACTCAGCCTCAACAACCTTGCAAAAAGGCTTTCCGATCATGCAAAACGGGCATTAATACATCATCTAATGTGACTTATGACTCATCTACCGTCTGCGTTTCTTAACTGAAAACATGTATCCTAAAATGAGAGAAAGAGAATACCGCAAAGAATCCAGAATAAAAAATCTTTCACCATCACACAAAATTCCACTGAATCTATATAACATAATAATATCAAGTATAAGAATACCAAGTATGCAAAAAGACATTATAATCCGATTGATTACACGCCACGGTCTACATTCCATACGGTAATAGTAGTTTATAAATACGTATAATACAACTACACTAACAATAGGAGTGAACACAATAACGAATAACACTTCTCTTTCGTAATAACTACCTGGAATACAATAACAAATACATGATAAGATAATTAGTAATGCAAGAATCTTTCCAGTCTTATTCTCAACAGTTCCACACGGGTATGTGGAATTATGAGATATATCCCAATCATGTTGTTTTGTAGAACCTATCCTTACCGTTTCTTTACCCATAGAAAACATATATCCTGAAATAAAAGAAATGTAAAAAGGCCACAATTGACAACAAATACATAATAATCGTGCATCTGGATAAAACGGATGTGCACAACAGAGTAAAAACGCCACAACCAACACTATTATCCATTTAATAACACTCCATATCCAAAATTTTATTGCATAATTATATTTTATCAATAAAAATAATATATAAACACATACTATGGAAGGCAATAGGACAACACCCAAAAATACAAAAACATCATAATCTAATTTCAAAAATTCCCGTAAGCTTAAAGGTTCTGGTATAGAAATCTTATCTGATGTTTCTATATCAAAGACAGGAAACAGTCTTAATACAGAAAGGATTGCTCCTACAATAAATAAAGCTACACCACGTATAAATGTGGATTTTCTCATTTTTGACTTTACATACGGTTTCGATGCACTATCCTCGATTTTCACATTATGATTAATAACATCTGGTATTATTTCATCATCTGCATCCGGTAATGTATTATCATCACCATTACGAAGCATAGAAATAAAGTCTTTTACACTTGCACAACGCTTACTTCGCACCGGATTCATGGCTGATTCCACGGCCGTGATGACATTTGTACTGACTCCATGCTTCTTCAACAAGCCATAAGGGAATCCGTCGTTTAGTATCGATGATGCTTCCGGAGGACGTTGGCCTGTAAGCATCTTGAACATAGTTGCACCGAGAGCATATACATCCATCGTCACCGGGAAACCTTTACCATCATGATAATCCGCCTGCTCTATAGGGGCATATCCGGGTGTACCCGACCCAACATTTGTGCTTGACTCAGGTTCTCCATTATTATCGTACTGCTTAGACAGCCCAAAGTCTATCAAAACCGGCGTACCATCCCTGCGCATCATAATGTTGGAAGGCTTCAGATCAAGATGGAGCATTCTCTTAGAATGCATAAAGGAAAGAGCCGACCCTATCTTCGTACAGAGGGCGACTGCCGTGTTTTCATTAAGTGGGCCGTGCTCATCTATATAATTATTAAGGCTACCGCCATCAATATATTCCATGACATAATAGGCCGTGGAATTTGCTTCGAACATCTCTACTACCTTTACAATGTCAGGGTGTTTCAGCATTGAGAGATTAAGAGCCTCACGCTTGAACTTGCGTTTGTAGTCTTCGTAGATGCCATGCTTGCTTCCGCTTGTGACAGAAGTGCCGTCACGACCATTGATATCACGCATGAAGAACTCCTTGATAGCCACACGCGTACCTGTATTAAGCGAGCCGAGCTCGCCAGACATCCTCGCTGAAGCCAGATAAGTGATGCCGAACGAGCCCTGACCGAGCACACCCTCAATGTAATAATCATACGACTTGCCTTTCAACAGGCAGCCCTTACTGAGTGTATAATACGTAGATTCCTGTTTATTCATTTCGTTTTTTTATTACCCACCTTTTCTTTCAGATAATTCAACTTCTTTTGCATTCCGCTGACACCGGCATTTTCTTCACCATTGTTTTTTCCTTCCACTTCATTTGCGTTTTCGGTTTCATCAGTCTTTGAAGGAGAAGGCTTTTGCTCTGGAGTGACAGGAGTGGCAGGAGCAGTGGTCTTATTTGGTGCGGTGGAAGCAGCGTCTGTAGTCTTCGTAGGTTTCTTTCCGTCAGGCTTACCTGTCTGTTCTGCTTCCGGTGCAGGCGTTGCAGGGGCAGCATCAGGGGCTTCGGAGGCAGGTTTTACTCTCCTTGCTGGAGTGGATTGTTTCTGAGGTTTCGGAGCAGGCGCTACAGTTTCAATGTCGAGTTTTTGAGGTTTGTCATCGTCATCCTTTCCGGATGTAAAATAATACACGGCGGCAACAATCACCACAATCAGCAATACCAAGACTATGAATGCAGACAATACGCCTTTCTTACGGCGCACATTGGTGGCACGTGCATTTTCTTTTCTTTCTTCACATTCAGATGTGTCATCTTCTGCCGTAGAGATATTATTATCCGGAAGTTCCGCATTATCATCAGCCTCATCGGTATTATCGTTGTCGATTGTCGGTTCGTTGTCATCACCATCCTCAATCTCTGCCATGAAAGGTTCCGGCGTCTTTGACGTTTTCTCTGTGTCTGACGGTACACCACTGACATCAAGTATGTGCACGATAACAGCCGTATGGTTGTCACGATTACGCGATGTGGCCATAGTGAGCACCTTAACTTTATTATCATCATCACCCGTTTTTTCAGAGAAGTTGAAGCGGATATTGTCGTCTTCCATCTGTTCTAGCATACCATCCGTACACATATAGAAATAATCGCCGGGACGTATGTCAGACGAATGATATATATCCGCTTTGGGGCGTCGCTCCATATGCGGCTGCATGGCACGCGTTATGATATTCTTCTGTTTTGATGTGCGAGCCTCCTCAGGCGTAAGCTCACCTATCTTCACAAGATCATTGACGAGCGAATGATCCTCGGTACGGAACAATATTTTGGTATCGTCAATATCTTTTCCAGGACGTATATGATAGACCCGACTGTCACCCATGTGCGCAATAGTGCATCCGTCGGCATGAAGTTTGAGAAACGTCATGGTAGTACCCATCTTGCGTCCTGTGGTATCGGTCGTGTCTTTTTCGTCAAGAGCCTCGTATGCATCAGTCAAAGCCTGGTAGAATTGCTCGTCACTGAATTCTCCCTCAGCATCAGGAACATTCGTAAACACTGATTTACTGATTGCCTGACACACCGTAGAGCTTGCGACCTCTCCGGCCTCATGGCCTCCCATTCCGTCGCAAAGAACGAACAAGCGGTCACTATCCTGCTGTTGTCCAGGAGCCGGAAATACGGAATCCTCCTGATTGGCACGCTGACCTATCTCACTTATTATATATACCTTCAGCTTGTATTTCATCATAATGTTGAAGTTTTTTCATAAAACCTGTGTAGCATCAGGATCAGGAATCCTGAAATAAATCTCCTCATCTGGCAAGAGCAAGTGATCGCCGTCAGCAAGCACGACACAGTCACCATACTCAAGTTTGACATCATTGATAAATGTGTCGTTCACCTTCTGCTTGTAAAGCGAAGCACAATGAACATATCCTTTACCTGCTACATACTTCACGTCTATTACCAGATGCTCACGGCTCATGCGGCGTCCTTCACCAGTGTTTATCTGTATGTCTGCGGTAGAGGCTTGAGCCTGACGTCCGATTACATTGCGTCCGGCTTTAAGTCTGTATTCCTTATTTACTGACGAAAGTTTCAATACACCTATTCCATTCTTATTGTCTTGTCCGTATATAGTATGTTCTGTTTCGTCAGTACCGCCTTTAGAAAAATCGGTTTCTGTCTTTTCCGGATACGTAGTATCCTCATGATCATTTTTAACCGCACTTTTGAAAGACGTAAACGGAGCTTTACACTTGCACACAGGGCACGTTAAGTTCTTTTTTTCTATGCCCGGTATGTTTTTCACTGAAAGCGGAGTACCGCAGAACGGACACTTTATAATCAATTTGCTTTCTCCCTGTAACATAATTATTCTGATTATTTTTTTATTTCCATTTCATAACAGGCATACTGTCGGAGAAACGTCCCCACATCACAGGATGCTGTTTATTGCCAGAGATTCGGGCCACACCCGAGCTGACATAATTGAAAAGTTCCTTTGCCGTAATGATTCGGTCACGATTGGCATCGGCTCCTCCACGCAGTCCACGCTGCAGATAAGTTGTGAAAAAACCGTTACTCATTCCCATGCGTTCTATGGAGGTTTCACCGCTACGCGATGACAGGAAAAGCATCACACTGGCTTTTCTGGCCGAAGCGACAGACCCACTCGTGTTACGTCTGCCATTCCTTATTTTGCCGGAGAAGCATGCATCGGCGAAAATCATCTTGTTGCGGCACCTGCTGACAGCCATTCCTCTACGAACAAAAGAATAGTCCATCTCACCGTCGTAAGCTAAAAAGCCTCCCGGATAGCCATGTCCGCTGAAGAAGAAGACCACTATGTCATTAGTCCCGGCACGCGAAAACACCTTACGCATGGCCTTTACTATGTTACTCTTTGTAGCCTTATTATTGAGCAGCTGGCTGAAAACCACACTTGTGTTCTTGCGATACAGTTGTGAGATAGTGCGGGCATCGGCAGTCGGCAGATTAAGATCTATTTTCTGACCCGGATAATCGGAGATGCCTACCGAAACCAGATATACCTTGGCCGGCACCTCCGCTACGAGCATCAACAGGACAGTCAGCACAGAGATAAATTTAACTTTAAGCGCCATATGTCATTCCATCATTAATATCTCCGCCCATTCCGTCATCGGCATTCATATCAGGATTACAATCATGCAGGCCACCGAGCTGATCAACAGTTATTCCATGAGCAGATATGTCTATTACTTCGTTGTCAGTAATCGTGCCGTTATTATCGACATCGGCAACCATCACATCGAACGCCTGGTCGTTATCTACATCGACAAGCACCACCTGCTGATCACCGACAAGCATTCCGCCGATATTCGCGCCGGTCTCATCGTCGTGAATTACTCCAAGCACTTCCACCTCCGGATCATCAACATCCACAACATCTGATGCATCCACCAAGTGCGGATCATTACCGCCGGCCGGCTCCACATCGGCAACATCTTCTTGCGCATAAGGTTCGTCTGCGGGACCGTCAACCGTTACCTCTACATCATCAGCATCCACATCAGAAGCGACCGAGGCCGTAACATCATCCGATTCCTCCGGAGTCCAGTTGAAATGGCTTCCGTATTCTTCGCGCTCCGCCTCTGACATAGAGTTCCATTCGTCATCCGTATATGTTGAATAGATATACCCATGCCACTCGAACACGCCGCCAGAGCCCACTTCTTCACGTGCAGCATTAAACGCATCAGTGAAAGACATGTCGTCATTAACACTTGTAGCGACAGGCACTTCACCGTCGGTCCATTCCGGATGCTGGATTTCCTGTTGCGCTTCTACCGGTTCGCTGCTTGAGCTAAGCACGGTCGTAGCAGCTCCGAGCACTATGCCGGCACCGGCGCCGGCTGCCACTTTACCCCATACAGACTTTCCCGAAGACTTTGACGCCATATGATTATCTACACCGGCATTGTTTTTATCAGAGTAAGAACCGTTATCGGCTGGTTTACTGTTCTGAGACTTTGTAGAAACATTCTCATCGTATATTGTATCCTCGTTGTTCATAATCGAATGTTTTTTTATTGTTAATGACTTATTGTTTATTTCTGTTACAAAGATAGGTTATATTCCTGACAGCGCATCAGTGCGACTGGCTTATTACACGAAATATGCGGTTTTATGTATGAAACGCTGATGCCGGCAATTATGCCATATAGTTATCCACGTCGGCATTATTCACATAGTCAGGACCTTCGGCCTGCGCCTCGATGTAGCCACCACCGTTCTGACCGGCAAGATAAGCATCATGGAAAACACTCATTTCCACATTCTGATCGCTCAAATCGTATAATTCACCGTCATCAAGGACTCCGTTACCATTCACGTCAGCAGCCATTACATCAGCCAGTCCGTCACGGTCGCCATCAACAACAACCATTGATTGTCCGTTGACATCCACCAAAGCCACGTCTGAAAGACTTCCGTCTTCGTTTGTAACAGTCTGATATGCCAACACAGACACGTTCGGATCCGGATTTACGACAGGTGTCGGTTCCGGCTCGGGTTCCGGCATTGGCTCGGGTTCCGGTTCTGGAATTGGTTCAGGCTCCGGCGTCGGTTCAGGCACAGGAGTGACGTCTTCCACCACGGGATGATATTCTTCTGCCGGTGTAGTATGTGTACCAGCGGTATTAGACTCAACTACCGGAACATCATCACCAGGTACGTTGTGCACTTCAGAAGCGCTTATTTCTTCAGTAACCATATTTCCAGCCACTACACCTACAGCTGCACCGATTGTTGAACTTACGCCTGTAGCGACATTTTCTTTTGCCATTGAATTCTTCTGCTCTTTCATATTTCTTGATTTTTATTGTTGTTTATACTTTGCTTTATTATGACCTGAACCGGCTGACCGACCGTCCATGTCGTTTATCTGTTTGCAAAGATAATCAGGCTCTTATAAAAAAACAAGCTTTCAAAAGCATCCTGTACGAAATGGTAAGATTAATCCACAAAATCATCAGACCGACATCATTTGTCTGTCAACTGACATCCGCAATAAGGACATTTCTTGTTCTGACGCAGGACGTTATAAGACTGCATTCCGAGGAAATGATGACAGTTCGGATTAGGACAGACATAACGGCGCTGGAAATCCTCTGTCAGCCGCTCGCTTTCCTCTATGCTCTTGTCTGTATAGCTTTTATAGAAGCTGTATATCATTAGAATAAGACCTATGACAGTAAGAGTTGTCGTTACGATGAATATCCCGCTGCTCCAATCCTGTGTCTTGGCTATCGCGGCTATGGAACCGCTGCCAAGAGTGAATATCGGCGAGGCACTGCGCAACTGCATAATGCTGCGTCCACGGCGTTTTATGGCGAGCAGTCCATCGTGATACTCATTCCACACCTGCTCGAGCGGTCTCACCGAATAGGTCTTTGGAGTGGGCGGCTTCACTACATTGACAACCTTCGACGCAACCGCCAACATGCTGTCTACATTCAGACGATATCTGTCTTTGCCAAGCTCTACGTTGCTCGATTCGCTGATTCTTTTCGATACTATCTCCACTCCGTTGACATAAGTCACATTCGCAGGCTTCATATTCACTATTGTCATGTTGCCACCACCGTCTATCACAATCTTACAGTGGGCCACGCCTTCTGCAGGCTTGCATCGGCTCACGCAGTTTGGCACACTACCGGCACTGCCCATTGCGGCAGTCTTGGCAGTACCGTTTATCATCAACGATACCAAAAGACGACCATTATCCGATTCCCTGCCTATAAGGATTGTACTTCCTTTCAAATTTTCCACCATGTTCCTTTAATATTGCTTTTGTTTATTTTCATTTCACTTCTTCTGTCCGCCGCCGTTAGCCGTCTCTGAGCACACATTCACAATCGGAATGACATACAGCTCCTTGAGCTTCTTTAGAGCCTCCTTAGATATGTCTATCTGAAATGCGAACATCTCGCCGTCGCTCAAAGTGAGTTTCTGACGCAGTACATTGATGTGATATATATAATTCATATTTACGATATATCGCTTACCAATCCTTGCGAACACCGTAGCTGTCTCCTTCAGGCTGGCATCTATCACATGGCGCATCTGCGACAAGTTCATACACACCGCGCCTTTCAGTTTGTTGCTCATCACGAAATTCGTATAATTGCCCTCAGCCTCGAAATAGACTATCTTCGATATATCGAGTCTGTAAAGCTCATCACGTGAGTTAAGATAAAGATATTTCTTGTTTGTCATATCACTTTTAATTTTTCACATAAACCGGTCTGACTGAACATCCATAATAACGCTGACCGCAACTGACCATGTGGTTCTCGTCAACTCCTATCCAACCAGCTGTTTCCATGAATTCCAGACTATACGCTCTTGCTGATGGACCATCCAGCTCAAGAAGTTCCTGATCCATATTACTATGTTCGTGTACTTTCGGATCACAAAGCTCGCCACACCAGTAATCACCATCTTCATTGTATCCGAATATTCCGTTTTCATTACCAGACCCACATGCCGGAAGAAATATGGAGTTTCCATTCGGACCTGTCACAATCATTCCTTTAACTCGCTTTAGAGTTCCCCAAGTCCATGTACATTCGGTATTCAACTCATCCAGTTGTGCTTTAGTCGGCATCACATAATCAGGACCACAAACAGCAGACGCAACATCATACTTTGTTCCGATAATAGATTGCTGAGTCTGACCTTCCGTTCCGAACATATCATATAAGCTGCTTGATCCTGCTAGAGAATCGATATCAAAATAGTTTTCCATACGATAAGATTGCTTCTGAACCGTTTCACCCCAGGCATAGATACCACCTTTTTCGTACGGAGCACTTGCACCTACATTACAACTTGCCCACAATGTTCCGCTTGGCAAGCCAAGATCCACATAATCATCGGAAGATATTGCCTCACCGGAATCTGCAATATAGTCGGGTTTTGTATTCTCTTTTTTATTATTTCCGTACAAAAGCCATATTCCCACACCACATAGGACCAACAACAAGAACACAAGAAACACTTTCTTGCTGCGCGACATTGTTTCATCATAGGAATGGTGTACGTCTTCTGTCTCATCCTTATTTATTTGTTCATCTTCCACAGCGTTATGTTGCCGGTCTTCATGAATGTACGTCATTTCATCATCTTCCGTACCATCATTAACTGTTGGAATTTCTCCGGAGGAAACATCATCACGTTCAATATCCCTGACCATCCCATCCACCGTCTGATAGCGTGACTTCTTGGTCGGTCCCATTGCCTTCTTCACACACCCGATCATGTGTTCACTCACGCCAAGATTACGGAACATCATTTCCGGAAAACCGTTTTCCAGCAAGTCGGAAGCATGAGGCGGCGTTTGTCCTGTGAGCATCTTATATATCGTCGCACCGAAAGCATAAATGTCAAGCGTAACGGGGAACGTGCCGTCCTGATGATAGTTGGCCTGCTCTATCGGCGCATATCCCGGCGTACCCATTCCTATCGACGTGCTCGACTCAGGTTCGCCTTCAGCCGTATATTGTTTAGAAAGTCCGAAGTCTATGAGTTTCACACGACCATTGCTGTCGTGCATAATATTTTTCGGTTTCAGATCCAGATGCAACATTCTGTACTTGTGCATATACTCCAAAGCCGATGCTATCTCACAGACAACTACCTTTGTCTCATTCTCATCAAGATGTCCTCTACGCATAATATATTTATCAAGATTTTCACCTTCGATATATTCCATGACATAATACGTCGTGTTGTTTTCATCAAAAATCTCAAGGACCTTCACTATTCCTGCATGATGCAACCGTGCGAGATTCTCAGCCTCACGGCGGAACTTACGGCGATAGTCCACCACAAGAGTATTCTTAGTACCTTCAACTGTACTACCATCAACTGCCCTGTTATTCAGATCCGGCATGAAAAACTCCTTAATAGCAACATTCACCTTAACATTCATATTGCCTAACTTGCCATTAAGTGCCACATCTGTAGTTGCCTGATATGTTATACCAAAACTACCATGGCCAAGTTCCTTCACAATCGTGTACTTGCCATTTTGCAAAGTAGTGCCTATACAAAGCGTTTTGACCTTATCTTTTTCCATAAACTATAAAATATGTTTATCCTGTTCTTATCACATTTCATTATATTCAATGTGAGATTTTTTCTTAATTATATCATATTTATTTTGTTCGTTGTGAACAGAAATATATGAATATCAGTGAAAGTACGAACAAAAATATACATACCAATAAAGGCGAGAATATAAAACAATTAAAATTATGGTGTATTTCCATTATAATCGAAACAAACATCAAGTTTGGCGGCAACATCCACCACACACTATGTCCTGCATCACGCAAACGCCTCACCTCCACACTTAACAAAGAAAGAACAAGAATCCACAAAACTGATCCTACAATTATATTCCACATAGCTTCTCCCGCCTCATTATCATAACCTATCATATCATGTATTTCAATTGGAATATTATTATACATAAGCATGAATATAAAAATGAAAGGTAAAATCGTACACACAGGCAACCAAAATTCTACGCGTGAGGCACATCCATGAAAACTGAATATATTTTTAATGAAACTTCCCATCACCATACGATATGTCTGTTTGTTCAGTTTAGGATCCATACATTTATCGTTCCTCACACAAGTTGAAGAATGTTTCATTTCCTGCTCCTTATACGTATTCACTTTGTCAACAATAGTCATTTCATCCGGTTTTATGTTACTCACATCATATCCTGACGAATTCAAATCGTCAAGCATCTCTTTCACATTCTGATAGCGTTGTGATTTTTGCGGGTTCATAGCACGCTCAACAACATCTGCACATTTAGGGCTGACACCTATATTAAACAGCTTGTCTTTCGGAAATCCATTATTGAATATGTCAAAAGCATACGGCGGCGTGTTTCCTGTCAGCATTTTATAAAACGTAGCACCCAAAGCATACACATCAAGCGTTGCAGGGAATGTCCCTTCTTGATGATAATCCGACTGTTCTATCGACGCATACCCCGGCGTGCCCAATCCGATTGTCGTACTTGATTCCGGTTCTCCATCTATCGTATATTGTTTCGCGAGTCCGAAATCTATCAGAATAGCCTTTCCAGAATTCCCTATCATAACGTTTTTCGGTTTCACATCAAGGTGCAGCATTCTGTTTTCGTGCATATACATAAGAGCTTTTCCTATATCTGACAATATCCTGAGAGCCTCCTTCTCATTCAACCGTCCCTTCTTCTGGATATAATCGTTAAGATTCATACCCTCGATATACTGCATGACATAATACGTCGTGTTGTTCTC
>ULTX01048969.1_pt1 | contig 36712 bp, 21 predicted proteins | sample 1958041 | NCBI WGS metagenome assembly ULTX01 (sample SAMEA4835747, study PRJEB28245) | human gut metagenome | biome: gut microbiome; material: fecal sample | place: Denmark | collected 2008
CCAAGCTGAGGGTCGCGGGTTTGAGTCCCGTCTTCCGCTCTAAAGAAAAGGATACGCCAAAAACGTATCCTTTTTTTGTCACCTAAGTACAACTTTTTACGAAGCAGGCTTCATCGGCTTACGAAGCCGTATGCATAAGCCAATGAAGCCTGCTTCAACGGGCGATGAAGCCGTATGCCTTTCCGTCAGATACCGAATGACAAAAAGACAGGATTCAAAATCTCTTCATATAATAAGGCGGACGGTATAATCTAAAATATATTTTTCGTATCTTTGGGGAACTATTTTTCACAACAAAACTTACCAAGTATGATTACCGCAGAAAACATCCTTCTTATCGGCTCTATCCTGATTTTCATCAGCATCCTAATCAGCAAAACCGGATACAGGTTCGGCATCCCGACTTTATTGCTCTTCCTATTAGTGGGCATGTTTTTCGGAAGCGACGGGCTGGGTATCCAGTTCCACAGTGCAAAAGATGCACAATTCATCGGTATGATCGCCTTGAGCATCATCCTGTTTACAGGAGGAATGGACACACGGTTCCGCGAAATCAAGCCGATTCTGACGCAAGGCATCCTGCTTTCTACCGTAGGCGTATTGCTAACTACCCTGCTGACCGGTTGGTTCATCTATTATCTCTCGTGCCACACACAAGCAGACATCCACGTCACATTATTAGCCGGAATGCTGCTGGCTGCTACTATGTCGTCTACCGATTCCGCTTCGGTATTCAGCCTGCTCCGCTCGCAACGCATGAACCTAAAAGAAAACCTGCGTCCCATGCTTGAGTTGGAAAGCGGGAGCAACGACCCTATGGCTTATATGCTCACCATTGTTTTGATACAAGTCATCGGAAGCGGGACAGACCTCAATATAGGCACTATCGCACGCGACTTATTAATCCAATTCTTTTTCGGCGGAATCATCGGTTATGTTTCCGGAAAATTCGGTGTATGGCTACTGAATAAAATCAACCTTCCCAATACCTCACTTTATCCGATATTGCTGCTGAGCATCGTATTCATCACTTTTACCACAACCGACTTGCTTAAAGGAAACGGCTATCTGGCGGTTTATATAGCAGGAGTTATTGTAGGAAATGCCAAACTCACTTCACGCAAAGACATACTTACATTTTTGGACGGACTGACTTGGCTGGTACAGATTATCATGTTCATCGCATTGGGCTTATTGGTCAATCCACATGAAATGATAGACATTGCAGGAGTAGGCTTGCTCATCGGCATATTCATGATTATAGTGGCACGCCCTGCCAGTGTTTTCCTGTGTCTGCTCCCTTTCCGCAACCTATCTTATCGGGCACGTATCTTCGTCTCATGGGTAGGGCTTCGAGGAGCCGTCCCTATCATTTTCGCCACTTATCCGGTCATTGCACAAATTCCTGGTTCAAACCAACTATTCAATATCGTGTTCTTTATCACACTTTTATCGCTTATCATCCAAGGAATGAGCATTTCCAGCATGGCACGCTGGTTGAAGCTGGATATGCCCCAACCCAAAGAAGGCAATGAGTTCGGCGTAGAACTTCCGGAAGAAATTGATACCCAGCTGAATGACTTAACCCTTACGCAAGAAATGCTGGCGGAAGGCAACCGCCTGACTCATATCGACCTGCCCAAAGGCACCTTGGTGATGCTGGTAAAACGCGGGAATGAATTTATTATCCCTAACGGACAAACCGAACTTCAAGAAGGGGATAAACTCCTGCTCATTTCGGAAAACAAAGAAAAAGAACAATAAAACCGGCAGATTCATATTCCGATAAAAGCCTAAGATTATGCTTTCATCCCATGTGAATCTGTTGATTTTCTATGCATATTCCGAAGAATTTACTACCTTTGCACCTCGAATACAAGAATAACGAAAAACATTAAAAACGCATAATACAAAATGGAATTAGCAAGTAAGTACAATCCCGCTGATGTGGAGGGAAAATGGTACCAGTATTGGCTGGACAACAAACTCTTCAGTTCGAAACCTGACGGACGTGAACCGTACACCATCGTCATTCCTCCCCCTAACGTGACGGGAGTGCTCCACATGGGACACATGCTTAACAATACCATACAAGACATCTTGGTGCGCCGTGCACGCATGACCGGCAAGAACGCCTGCTGGGTGCCTGGAACTGACCATGCTTCTATCGCTACCGAAGCCAAAGTGGTAAATAAATTGGCAGGGCAAGGAATCAAGAAGACAGACCTGACCCGCGACGAATTCCTGAAACACGCATGGGACTGGACCGATGAACATGGAGGCATCATCCTGAAGCAACTCCGCAAATTAGGTGCTTCGTGCGACTGGGACCGCACTGCCTTCACCATGGACGAGAAGCGTAGCAAAAGTGTCATCAAGGTATTTGTAGACCTCTATAACAAAGGATTGATTTACCGTGGCGTGCGCATGGTGAACTGGGACCCGAAAGCTCTCACGGCATTGAGTGATGAAGAAGTAATCTACAAAGAAGAACATAGCAAACTGTATTATTTAAAATATAAGGTAGAAGGTGACGCAGAAGGACGCTATGCCGTAGTAGCCACCACCCGTCCCGAAACCATCATGGGCGATACGGCGATGTGTATCAATCCGAACGACCCGAAAAACCAATGGCTGAAGGGTAAGAAAGTGATTGTTCCGTTGGTAAACCGCGTGATTCCGGTCATCGAAGACGATTATGTAGACATCGAGTTCGGTACGGGATGCCTGAAAGTGACCCCGGCACACGATGTGAACGACTATATGTTAGGCGAGAAACACAACTTGCCAAGCATCGATATCTTCAACGATAACGGAACCATCAGCGAAGCCGCAGGACTGTATGTAGGCATGGACCGCTTCGATGTGCGCGAACAAATCGAGAAAGACTTGGCAGATGCCGGCTTATTAGAGAAAGTGGAAGCCTATACCAACAAAGTAGGATGCTCGGAACGCACCAACGTGCCCATCGAGCCGAAACTTTCCATGCAGTGGTTCTTGAAGATGCAGCACTTTGCCGACATGGCATTGCCTCCGGTAATGAACGATGAATTGAAATTCTATCCGGCTAAATATAAGAATACCTACCGCAACTGGCTGGAAAACATCAAAGACTGGTGCATCAGCCGCCAATTGTGGTGGGGACACCGCATCCCGGCATATTACCTGCCCGAAGGCGGATATGTAGTGGCAGAGACACCGGAAGAAGCCCTCGAACTGGCTAAGCAAAAGAGCGGACGTGCCGACATGAAATTGGAAGAACTGCGTCAAGACGAAGATTGCCTCGATACCTGGTTCTCTTCTTGGTTATGGCCTATCTCGCTCTTCGACGGCATCAACAATCCGGGCAACGAGGAAATCAAATACTACTATCCGACATCAGACTTGGTAACCGGTCCGGACATCATCTTCTTCTGGGTGGCACGCATGATTATGGCAGGCTATGAATACATGGGCGATATGCCGTTCCGCAACGTGTACTTCACCGGTATCGTGCGTGATAAAATCGGACGCAAGATGTCGAAATCACTTGGCAACTCTCCCGACCCATTGGAACTCATCGACCAATACGGTGCCGATGGTGTGCGTATGGGTATGATGTTGTCTGCTCCTGCAGGAAATGACATTTTGTTTGATGACGCGCTTTGCGAACAAGGACGAAACTTCAACAACAAGATATGGAACGCCTTCCGTTTGGTGAAAGGCTGGCAAGTAGCAGACATCGAACAACCCGAATATGCCCGTTTGGCTACGAAATGGTTTGAAGCCGTATTGGCTAAGACTACCCTCGAAGTGGCAGACCTCTTCGGGAAATACCGTCTGAGTGAAGCATTAATGGCGGTCTACAAACTCTTCTGGGACGAGTTCTCAAGCTGGTACCTCGAAATGGTGAAACCTGCATACGGACAACCTATCGACCGCACCACTTACGGACAGACCCTGAAATTCTTCGAAGCCTTGCTGAAACAACTTCATCCGTTCATGCCGTTCATCACCGAAGAATTGTGGCAACACATCTACGACCGCCAACCGGGTGAAAGCATCATGACGCAACAATTGGATAAAGTGGAAAGTTTTGATGAAGTATTGATTCATGACTTCGAAAAAGTGAAAGAGGTTATCGGAGGCATCCGTAGCATCCGTCTGCAAAAGAACATCGCGCAGAAAGAAACTTTGGCATTGGAAGCGACAGGCGAGAATCCGGTAGCTGCATTCAACTCAATTTTAACGAAAATGGGCAACCTTTCCGCTATCAACACGGTATCTGTAAAAGCCGAAGGAGCAGCCGCCTTCATGGTAGGCACAACGGAATATGCCGTACCGTTAGGCAACCTGATTAACGTAGAAGAGGAGTTGAAGAAATTAGAAGCCGACTTGAAATATCAGAAAGGATTCTTGCAAAGCGTATTGAAGAAACTCGGCAACGAGAAATTCGTAAGCAAGGCTCCTGCCAATGTTATCGAAATGGAACGCAAGAAGCAAGCCGATGCCGAAACGAAGATTGCCGCTTTGAAAGAAAGCATCGCTGCACTGAAAAAGTAAAATATACTTATATCTGAAACGCAGATGAACGCAGATTCCAGCAGAACACATTTTATCCATGCTTCTGCCGCCCTGTGTTCGTCTGCGTTTCTCATAAAATACATCCTTAATCTTACACTCAGATGAAAATAGCAGCAAAGATTATCCTACTCCTTTTTTGCATAATGAATTTTTCTTCATGTAACATAGGCATCCCCTTACGTTATGAACCGTCAGACAACAATGATAGCTATACGATCCAATACTTGTTCCAGCATGATGGCGTAAAAGTATATCGCTTCTACGATAAAGGGAACTACGTATATTTCACGACACGAGGAGATGTAACCAGCATAAAAAACGATTCTACAAAAGAAAAGACAATCACCTTCCATCACGAAGACAGTATCATCCGTCCATTCCACTAAATAGAAAAGATCTCAGTATCCAGGCTTCACATTTCATATTTTGCCCAAATACTGAGACCTTTTTCCGAATATTCTTTACAAACGTTCTATCTGATAATCGTGTCCGGCAATCGTTTCTAAATCATATTCATAAATCTGATACAAAACCGGACGTTGAGGACGAATTTCCTTAGAAACCAAAGGCTCTTTTATTAATGCCTGCTGATAAAGCGGATTGGGATTTTTTCCTGATGCAGGTTTCAATCCTTTTCCTTTCAACGGGATATAAGAACGCAACCGCAAATTACCTCCTAAGCGCGAATGAATCTTTGCTTCGGAAAGTTGCATGCCATCCCATTTCATATCTACTACAAAACCTCCACGGGCTACCAATCCACATACACTTCCTTTCGTCCATGCATCGGGCAATGCAGGCAATAAATGGACTGCTCCGTCATAACTTTGCATCAACATTTCGGCTACACCTGCTGTATAACCGAAGTTTCCGTCAATCTGAAAAGGCGGATGCGCATCGAACAAATTGGGATAAGTACGTCCTTCGGGATATTCTCTCGCTACTGCATCGGAAGGAAGAAGCTTCAACAAATTACCTATCATTTTATAAGCGTGATTGCCATCAAGCAAACGTGCCCACAAGTTGATTTTCCACCCGATAGACCATCCTGTAGCTTCATCTCCACGCTGAAGCATCGTGTTCTTGATAGCTTGGAAAAGCAATGGATGCGCGTATGGCGAAATCTGATTACTAGGGAAAAGACCATACGCATGTGAAATATGACGATGCTGGTCATAGGGATTGTCTACATCCTCCAACCACTCTTGTAATTGATTATACTTGCCGATTTGCATTGGAGGAAGCTTTTCTATCATTTGCCGCAATGAATCTTGATAAGCCGAAGATTCACCCAACACCTGAGCAGCTTGTAAAGCATTGTTCAACACATCGAATACGATTTGATTGTCCATCGTACAACCAGCTACAATCGTAGAACCAGCATTCTTACCCTGCGGACCATGTTCGGGCGACATCGAAGGTGCTTCTACCATCCAACCGTATTGCGGATGCGGAATAAGATATGACAAATAAAAATCAGCGGCACCTTTCAATGCAGGATAAACTTCCTTCAAGAAATTCGTGTCTCCCGTATAAAGATAATGCTGCCACAAATGTGTGGTCAACCATGCCCCACCATTGGGCCATGTACCAAAATATGCATTATCTACCGGTCCTGTACAACGCCAAATATCGGTATTATGATGTGCCACCCAGCCATTTGCTCCATACATCACACGAGCCGTTTCCCGACCGGTTTGTGACAAGTCTTTTATTAACCCGAAAAGCGGCTGATGCGTTTCAGTCAAATTCGTCACTTCAGCAGGCCAATAATTCATCTCTGTATTGATGTTTATCGTATATTTTCCATCCCATGGAGCAGCCAGATTATCGTTCCATATACCTTGCAAATTAGCGGCTTGACCTCCTGGTTGAGAAGACGAAATCAGTAAATAACGCCCGTATTGGAACATCAACGCGGCAAGCGACACGTCTTGTCCTTCATTGAAACGCCGTACACGCTCTGTGGTTTCCCATACATCGCCTTTTCCTTCGCCCAAATCCAAACGGACACGCCCGAATTGTTCTTGATAATAACCTTCATGCTCTGCCAAAGCCTGACTATACGAACTCTTTAAGGCAGCCTTCAACAATTCTTGCACTTTCCGGTGCGGATTGCCACTCACATCATTGTATGAACGGAAATTAGTGGCAGCAGCAATATAAAGTGTCACTTCATCAGCACCCTCCACACGTAATTTATCTCCTTCGGCTTTCACTTTTCCACCTTCTGCAACTACCTGCGTAGCTGTTTCCATACGGATAACTCCCTTCACTCCTTCATGGTCTTCACCGTTTCCAGTCAGTACCAATGTCTTGCCTTTGCATTTTACCTGATGCTGCTTCAACGGAGTCTGATAACCAAGCGTGAAACTCAACATTCCCGGACGGTCTGCCGTAAGACGAACCCTTATCACTTTATCCACAAGTGATGCGAATACTTCACGTTGATAAGTCACTCCGTCTACTTTATAACGGGTAGTAGCTACCGCACGCTCTAAATCCAAGTCCCGATAATAATCGGTAACCTTTTCGTGCTCCGGCTGCTCAATCATCAAACTACCGATAGTTTGATAAGGCATCCCGTTCCGTCCCGAATAAAATGTCTTGTCTATCAATTGCTGAGCTTCCATATTCCGGTTCTCGAAAATAAGTTTCCGTACTTCTGGAAGTGCTTGCAATGCTTCCGGATTATCGTTCCGATGAGGACCGCCGCCCCACATTGTCTCTTCATTCAATTGAAGCTGTTCCACTCCAGTACCGCCATAAACCATCACACCCATGGTTGAATTCCCCAGCGGCAAAGCCTCCACCCAAATTTGAGCAGGCTGCTTATACCAAAGCTTCAGGCTTTCCGCCCACGATGATAAGGCAAAAGCAGAGCAAAAAAATGCAGCCAATAAAAGTTTTTTCTTCATATTACAAATAAGATTAGTTTGTTTGAGAAGCAAAGATAAACTTTTCCGGCTATAAACAAAAACAAAGAATACACATATTTTTAAGAAACACAGATTAATGCGAATTTTCGCAGATAATTAATTTTAGACCACAGAGGACACAGAGTGTTAATTATTTTCTTATGTACTCTGTGCCCTCTATAGTAAAGGAATGAATAAACTAATTCAATCTATATTCCCCGCTTTAGCCTCAGCAATGCTTCTATATAATAATAGTCAGCATAAATGATGGAAGCGTCTATTTCCGAACCGTTGAGATAATGTCCCGTAGAATGCAAAAGGAAAGCGGGCTTCTGCTTACCACACTGATACTTATCCGAACTCAAGCTTTCCAACATACGAAGAGCCGCTTCCCGATACGTGCTTCCTTTTTCAGGAGACACATAGCCTGAAAGTTCCAGCAACGCCGAAGCCACTACACAAGCAGCCGATGCATCACGTGGAGCATAAGGGATGGCAGGGTCATCGAAATCCCAATAAGGAATGTAGTCATTAGGGAGACGCTTCAGATAAACGTCGGTCACTCTTTGTACGAAGTCGAGATACTTCGGGTCTTGCGTCTCCCGATAGACTACCGTATAGCCGTATATCGCCCAAGCCTGACCGCGTGCCCACATACTACTGTCAGAATAACCTTGGTGCGTCATCCCCTTGATGAAATGTCCCGTCAACGTATCGTACACCGCTACGTGATACGAAGTATAATCGGGACGGAAATGGTATTTCATTGTAGTATCCGCATGCGATACGGCTATATCATATAAATTCTTATCGCCTCCATTTTTCGATGCCCAAAAGAGCATCTCAAGGTTTATCATATTATCCATAATGGTATTGTGTCCTCCTAACATTTCCACGTTACGAGGCCATGAGAGGATAGTTCCAGCCTTAGGGTTGAACAATTCAGCCAGCGCATCGGCACTACGGAGAATAACTTCGCGGTACGCCTCGTTATGCGTTAACCGATATCCATTTCCGTAACTGCAAAACATCAGGAAACCCAAATCGTGATCATAGGCGGGCGTGATGTGTGAAATGCTTTCCAACGCATCGGTAAACCTTTCGGCTTCCGCCTTTATCACGGGATCTTTCGTATATTCGTAATCATACCATAGAATGCCGGGCCAAAACCCTGCACACCATTCTTCTTTCGTTGCCTTGCTACAATACCAATGCGATGTACTATCGGGAATGTTGCGAGGCATCATCGTATAGTCCGTCCCTCCATCCCCGCGGGAGAGTTCATCTAACGTGCGACGCACCTGCGTATCGCAATATGCCAAAGCCTTGTCTACATCGAATTGCCCAGATGTTGTACCAGAGTTCGAATCCGTACAAGCCGCAAGCATAGCCAATCCGACTCCCATCAACCAATTTCTTGCTTTCATATTCGTATTTCTTAATAGTTTATGCATTTATATAATCAAACGCAGAGACGCAGAATCGCAAAATTTCTATTTTTAAAGAGAGCAAAGACCACAGAGAATAGCATCCGGCTTTACGTCCTACGCCTTCGCTAAATAAAATTATTTCTCTGCGCTTTTGCGTCTCTGCGTTTTTTATTACAAAGTTTCTCCCTGATAAGAAGCATACTCCTTCAAGTCTCTCTCCGAAGCGGGAACCAAGCGTACAGCAGCTCCCCCACTCGGCTTCATGGCAAACATCAACGCTTGCTTGCCTGTGAGCAACAACTTACTACATTTCACTTGCGTGCGTGTACCAGTCTCTTCCCCGCCATCGGTGTACAAGTGAGCTACGTAAGTCTTTCCGTCTTCCAAAAAAGAAAGGTCTACTTTCTGTGTAGAAGCATCGTTATTAGTTATCAGCCCCACGAACCATTCTTCTCCGCTCCGGCGGGCTATCGTGACATTCTTGCCGGGAGTTCCGTCGATAACCTTGCTCTCATCGAATACAGTCTGCAACTCTTCAAACCATTCTATCTCAGGTTCGCTTCCGTAGAACGAAGGCTTGTCGTACCAAAAGATAGTCTGCAACGGGCTGTAGAATATCAGCGATGCCGCCAATTGATGAGCATGAGTGGTCTTCAGACGCTTATCGTAATAACAAATGGTATAGTCTGCCGCCCCATTAATCATACGAGTAAAAGGCAATATTGTGTTGTGTGTGGCATCAGGAAACTCTTCGTTGCCGTGGATGCCCTCCTGAGTCAGCAAATTGGGGTATGTACGACTGAATCCCGACGGACGGAACTCGTCATGAATGTTAATCATCAGCTTGTTCTCAGCAGCATAACGCACCATATCGTGCAACCACGCCGACCAGCGGTGGGAAGCGTATTGCACAAACCCCGACTTCACGCCTACCACACCCCATTCGTGTAACAAGGGGAATAGCTCACGCATCTGTTTCTGCAAGGCGTGCTGATTAACATAAAGCCACACGCCTACCCCCTTTTTCTTCCCGTATGCAATGACTTTCGGAAGATTAAGTTTCGATACTACTTTAGTTGCATCGCCGTCAAACGAAGTGCAAGGCATATACCATTGCCAATCGAACAACATATACGGTATCTTGTGAGCCACACAGAAGTCGATGGTCTCCATCGCCCCTTTTGTGGTTAAAGTAGTCTCACGCATAATCTTGCCTGGCTTCACCCACGAAGCATCGGCTATCTCGCACGGCGGATTCAGGTTTTGAATGATATCGTTGTGTTCCAATAATTCACCCGGCTTGTCTGCCACCATAATCACTTTCCACGGTGAAGCAAAATAAGTCACGGCATCTACAGGGCTGTACATCACCGATTCCAAGGTGTTCCTCTTCTTCGTAGATGCTATAAATTTAGTCAGACACCAATCATCCACATCAGCATCCGTCAAAGCCATCCATTTCCCATCCGGAAGTTCTAACGTCAAAGTACGCTCTACAGGATGTTTGAGCGCATTTACGTCCACATAATCAAAAGGAGCTTGTGCCCATTCTTCTGCCCAAGCCTTGGTACCTTCGGGAAGGGTATATTCCGTCAGGTCGCCCGTTACCTTGTGAAAGATAGCCTGCGGATGTTCGGGGAAGAAATAACGGAACGCCACGCCTTCATCGTAGGCACGCACTTCAATGTTCATTCGATACTTCGAACCGTCTTTCTTCGACAAGTACAACGTACCTGCATTGTAACAGTCACGCACGGTGCTCCGCTCTCCATACAACGGATTCCACACCTCATCATGCTTCCCGTAAGATACCGAATCAACTTCCAAATTATCCATCCAACAATCTGGCTGTTCCAGCTTACGGAATCCCAACGCTTTTTCCCATACACGATTGTCCAGTTCCAGTCCCACACGCGACTGTTTTATCACCTTCTTACCTTTATATGTCACTTCATAACATAAGGTATTCACTCCCGAAGCCGTCCGGGCTGTGTAACATTCCAAACGGTGTGTCCCATCGGGCGACACCACTTCTAATTTCTCAGGCACGGCAGCACATAGTGAAACGCCTGCCACGCACATCATTATTCCAGCTACAAGATGTTTCATAAATTTCGTCTTTTTACTAAGGAATACGAACAAACAGATAAATGCACTCAATCGAAATACGATTATTTTTCATCCGAATAAGTTTTCAATTCCACGTTCCAATACACCACGTAACGCTGGCGATGTACGTCGTAGAGCGGCGAAATTGTCACACCGTCCGCCGTGCAGAATCGCAAAGTACTGTCCGAAATACGCTTCACACTGTTTTCCGGATGTTTTTCATCCCATTTCAACGAAACGGGAAGCCCTTCCGGAATGTGATAATTATAAGTATAATAATCGTTGTATTTCAAAGGGTCTGAATCAGGGGCAGGAGCCTGCATCCCTTCCGTCCCCAGTTCGCCCGCCAGTACAATAGGCCCGTAGAGTAACGCCGCGCGGCTCGAGTCATCAGGCGTAGTCTCCAAAGAGAAATGCATCGGATAAGTAACTTCCACACAATCGCCCTCTCTCCATTCCTTATCAAGCGTAATATATGAGCCAGGTTTCTGACCGACCTTTATCCGCTTGCCGTTCACCTTCACTTCGACCTTTCCGCTCCACAACGGGTAACGCAAAAACAACTTGGCACGGGTCGGACTATCCACGGAAACAATCAATGACGTGGTTTCGCTTTCTGGGAAACAGGTTTCCTGACGCAGGGTAATGCCTTTCTCTCTCCAATGTAACACAGAAGGGATGAACAGATTAACAAACACACCTTCTTCGTTATGATAATAGATACCTTCAGCATATTTGGCATGGCTCTCAAAACCGCTCCCCACACAGCACCAGAACGAGCGGTCGGGCGTGCTATACACCTTGTGCGAACCCGAGAGCAAAGGCAGGAAGTAAGCAACCATTCCCGTCGCTGGGTCTTGCTGCCCAAGAATATGGTTGTACAACGCCCGCTCGTAATAGTCAGCCACACGGGACGAAGCGTCCCAGCAGAACAAGTGACGGCTTAGCTTCAGCATATTATACGTGCAGCAAGTCTCGCCCGTATAGCCCGACAGGTGTTTTGAGAATTGCGCAGGGTCAAAATAATGCTCCTTATCGCTGCTGCATCCGGGCGCGAAAGTATGGCGGTCTATCATCGTATTCCAAAAGAACTTGCTGAGCGAACGGCTCTCCTCGCTTCCGTCCAACTCGTAATTACGTGCCTCTGCCAGCACTTTCGGAATGAACGTATTGGTGTGCTTAGTGCCCAGTTCATCGCACCCCTCCTTTAAAGGGTCGATGACCTCATCGTGGTAAAAGAAGCGGGCAAGCCAACGGTAACGCTCGTCTCCCGTCAAGGCATAGAGATTGTAAAACGACTCATTGACGCCCCCGAACTCGTTACGTATCATCTTGCGACGGGTCTCCTCGGAAAGCGGTTTCAGCTTGGCATATGCCCAGTCGCCCATCCGCTTCACCACGTCCAACGCTTGCCGGTTGTCTGCATATAGGTATTGGTCTATCAGACCCGAAAAGATTTTATGCAGTGTGTACCACGGTGCCCATACACTCGTGCCTCGGATATTCCGGTTTATCAGTTCTTCGGGGTAAGCGCTCAAGTATCCGTTTCCATTTGTCTGCTGCACTTCTGCCAGCCCGCTCACCAAGCTGTTGCCTTTCAGACGGAACACCTCGCTCCCTGTAGCGGCATACATCAATGAATAGGCGGAAAGCAAATGTCCCGTGATGTGCCCACGCAACTCGCAATCAAGCGACTCCCAACCTCCTAATTTCTTCACCGTCATATAACCTCCTTCACGCCCCGCATAGACTCCTGCCGTCGTGCGGAAGCTATGGAGCAACTGATTAACCTCTATCGAGACCATCCAAGCCGAATCGCGCTCCATATTCTCCCTGAAACGGCTGGGCAACAAACGCACATCGCTCAAATCGAAGCACTCCGCCGCCATCGGCACACTATTCTCTACCTTAAATTTTCCTTCGAACTGCCCCGGATAAACCGACTGGGCACACACGCCGCCCCATCCTGCGAGGCAAGCCAACATCATTCCTGCAATCTTCTTCATACGTTACTTCATTGTTTTCCTTTATCTACGGAAAAGCCACTGCTTTTACTCAACCGCACATAAAAAAAGGATGCCGGTCAACCCGACATCCCTTTCTCGTCCCGCTTTATAAATTCGATAGCCATTTCTTACCCGATTTCGTATTCAGCCAAATTGCAATTGCCGTACCTATTACAGCTAAATATGTTGCGGAGCCACATGACACCTATCAATGTCTTTATTCGTTTCATATCTTCCAATCTTTTTACCTGTTTATACGTTCAAGAAAACATTTTTACCCAACGAAGATAAAGAAAAGTTGCAGCCGGAAACGAATAAATGCTTATCTTTGCCTTACAATCAACTGTAAACTGTATGGATATGGAACAAGCGAAAGTAGTAAAAGGGATTCCCTACGGCGTAGCGAATTTCGAAGACGTGAGAAACAAGAACCGATATTATGTGGACAAGACCATGTATCTACCGCTTTTGGAGGAAACGAGCGACTACCTGTTCCTTATCCGCCCGCGACGATTCGGCAAAAGCGTGTTCGTAAGCATGATGCAGGCGTACTACGACATCGCCAAAGCAGACCGGTTCGACACCCTGTTTGACGGGCTGTGGATTAAAGAACACCCCACCCCACTGAAAAACGCCTTCCAAGTGATTTACTTCGACTTCTCTTTAGTAGGGGCAGGAGGAATAGAAAACTTAAAACAGACATTCAATGATTACTGCTGTAAAGTATTGGACCGCTTTATCGAACGATACCACGCTTTTTACGATGATAGTTTCTTCTACGAAGTCAAGAACGCGACAAATGCCGCTTATAAACTAAACTCCATCAACACGAAAGCACGTGAAATGGGCTACCCCTTGTATCTCATCATCGATGAATATGACAACTTCACCAACGTCATACTCAGCGAAGGAGGAAAGGAAGTCTTCCAAAACCTGACTCATGCCAGCGGATTCTACAGAGACTACTTCAAGATTTTCAAAGCCATGTTCAGCCGCGTATTCCTCATCGGCGTATCGCCAGTCACATTAGATGACCTCTCAAGCGGATACAACATCGACTGGAACATCTCGCAGGCACCAGAGTTCAACCATATTCTCGGATTCTCGGAAAGCGACGTAAGGACCATGTTCCACTACTACCAAGACAACGGGAAGCTGCATCCCGATGCAGACATCGAAGCCATGATGGCAGAAATGAAGCCGTGGTACAACAACTATTGCTTCGCCCAAGAATGTCTGGACGATGACCGCCTGTACAACTGCGACATGGTGTTTTATTACCTGCGCCACCAAGTGTTATACAACCGGCCTCCAAGAGAAATGGTGGACAAGAACATCCGTACCGACTACAAGAAGCTGAAGATGCTCGCCGACATCGACCGAGGGAACAAGCGGGAGAACCGCATGAGCGTCATCGAAGAGATTGCAGCCACTGGAACAATACTGATGACACTGAAGTCTTCATTCCCTGCCGAATACGTGACAGAGGACGAAAATTTCCGCAGCCTACTCTATTACTACGGGTTGCTCACCATGAAAAAGAACATTGGAAGAAGAATCGAAATGACCATACCGAACAACTGTATAAAAGAACAGTACTGGAGCTTCATGAGAGACTACTTCAACCGGAGTGTACCAATGAACATAACTGAGCTGCAAGACAAAATGGACCTGATGTCTTTTGACGGGGAATGGGAACCCCTGATTACGCACATCGCCACGGCATACCGTGAAAACTCTTCCGTGCGCGACAGCATCTTGGGCGAACACAACTTGCAGGGGTTCTTCAAGGCATACCTCGCACTGAACAGCCTTTACTTAGTTGAGCCTGAAATAGAATTAAACTACGGGTTCAGCGACTTCCTCATGCTGCCCGACAAGGCACGCTATCCCGAAATTGCCCACAGCTACATCATGGAACTGAAATACGTGAAGCCCTCTGCAGCCCAAACTGAAGTGGAGGCGAAAAGCAAGGAAGCCGAAGAACAACTGCACAAGTATGCCAATGACAAAATCGTAAAAAGACTGTGTGAAGGCACGACACTGCACCTGCTGAAAGTGGTGTTCCAAGGAGCGGACATGAAGGTGTGCGAGGAAATAGCACACAGAAATACAGAAACTGATTTTCTTGCATAAGTAACTAAGTAGGTGTACAAAATCAATCGCTATAACACCCCTGGTTTTATGAAGATACCTTCGTAGGGCGATGAAGATACCTTCGACGGCAGATGAAGGTACCTTCATTAAAAACGGGTATTTGCCCACGACTATCTTTCGAATACCACACCTTCTACGTGAGGCCCCACATAAATCCGAGCCATATCACCCGTGTGATACCACTTGGGCTTTCCCGGCATATCATCGGATATCACCGTCCCGTTAATCTTCAAATTCTTAAAGCGGATATTCTTGATTTTCCGTTCCTCGTTGTAACCTTCTATAATGGAAATCTCTGCATGGTCACCTGTGTACGTAATGTCTTTAAACAGGACATCTTCAATGCCACGTCCGGGAGCCGTACAATACTTCTCATTATAGAATATCCGAAGGTTCACTAATTGGCCTTGTCTGAAATTCTCTATGCGGATGTTTTCAAAACGCACGTTACGTATCAGGTTATTGTCGCCCGCATTGATAGCCATACATCCTTGATAATTCAACTGGCACTCTTTATGGTCAAGAATGTCGATATCCTCATAAGTCAGATTTTCGAGCACCTCGGGATTCTTCGTATCGCCATGAATGCCGATAAAAATGGGATGTGCCACATCTGCCCAAAGAACGGAATGACGCATCGCAATATCTGAACTGGCTCCCGTGAACCCCAACCGGGTTCCATAGACCGTAGTACAATCATCCGAATTCCGGCAAAATACATTATCGAACAATACATGACGGCTGGCAAAAATATTCATTCCGTCTCCCCAACCGTAATAACTGATGGACTTCACATTGCGGATGGTAACATGTTCCGACCCTCCGGTCGCACATTGTGTAGCAAACAATCCTTCCACATAAATATTCTTTGAATTGCTTATCCGTATGCCCATCTTCACCGTATGGTCTACTATGCCCCGTCCCAACAACCGTACGTTCTCAACGCTATCCATCAGGAGTTGCCCCATCATCACGGCTCCTCCAGCTACATATACCGTCTTACCTGAAGGAATGCGGAACACTTCGCCCGAATCGGGACGATGTATGCCGGGACCGTACCAAATCACATCTTTATCTTTCTTATCCGGCACATCAGTTTCGATAGGATTGGCAAACAAGTGCAGGTTATTAAAAATATCTCCGTTTACCTCTACCGAAAAATTGCCCGGCTTATCCAACGTAAAAGTCAACGTATTCCCTTCTACCACCGTCTCTATCCCTCTTGACGCAGGACGTACACACGCTTTTCGGATTTCCCCCTTATTGTAAGTGACGCTCACTTCTACTTTTCCTTCAAAACCAAATGTAGCCATGGAAGAAGGCAGAGGCACGTGCCGGACTCCTTCCACCTTGTCCACTTTAATCAAATAAGAAGGCAGATTCTTCCACGTTCCCCCTGAACGGCGTACTTTCACCGTAAAATTATCGTTCAACAAGACCCCTTCTGGAGCTTTCCATACTTCGAGCTTTCCTTCGTCAGCTCTACTCATTGTGATGTTCAAACACAACAACACAAACACCAGCCATACTGTTTTCTGTTTCATATTTCTCTTTATTTTTATTATAATCCAATCAACTTTCCTTTATTAATACGAACAAAAAAGTAAATTTACTCATTCAAAATGACAAAAACAACCATTTTTCTACATTGAATAAAAAAAGCCCGTGAACCGTCTGCAATGCGGTTCACAGGCTAAAATGTATAACTTTAAAATAAACAGAAGTTATTGCCCGTCACGAGCACTAATGTTAACCAACATAATGTTATAATGGTCTTTATTCCTATCTGTCCCTTCCGGACGGTAATCGGTCTTCATGCCTATGCCGCTAAAATTAACGTATTGTGCACCATTCAATGCTTCTACTTTAACGGCATCCTCTTCACGGTCAACGATAAATACACTCATTGTTAAGTTATATTTCGCAATCGTGTCAGGGTCTTCGTATTGGGTCAAGATATAGTAAGTACCGTCGTTACTTACTACAGCCTTAGCGTTCTGTACATCGATAAAGTCGCGCGAATCAACGTTTGGGCTTCCTATTTCGTCTTCGCAAGAAACAAACATCAATGCTCCTGCCAAGATACCAAAGATATAGTTCAATGTTTTCATCATTTCAAATTCATTGATTGTTATTTTGTTTTTCTATCTATTCTCAAATCACCATCCCGGATTCTGTTTCAATTGCGGATTCAGACGCATTTGAGCCAAGGGGATAGGTGCCAAGTATTCACGTTTCTCGAACAACAAATCCGAAGCCAAGGTGGCAATGGAACGTCCGTAATCCGGATCATCCGGTCCGCTTCCTTCATAAACGCCGTGCAGTAACGGATATCTTTCCGGATAATAGCAAGGCTCTCCGAAATAATTCAAGTCGTTTGCCGTATATTTCGTATAAGCGGTATTCAATACGTGACGTCCTAATTTCTGACCGGTCAGGTTGATATGTGCAATGCCCCAACGCTTCAAGTCATCCAGACGGAAACCTTCACCGAAGAGTTCGCAAGCGCGTTCGCGGCGGATTTCATCCAGCATGTTCATTTTCTTGCAAATTGTATGTCCAGTAGCGTGGTCGAAATAACCTGCGTCCCATACATTCGCAATCAGGTTATTGGTAAGCGGAGCCACACCCGCACGGGCACGAGTCTTGTTGATAGAGAAATCCAAGTCTGCGTCCGAAATGTTTCCATTACCCAATTCGCAAGTTGCTTCAGCATAAATCAAATACACTTCCGCCAAACGGATCAGCGGATAGTCTGCCGACTCGGTGTTCTGCGGGCGGTTCGCTCCTTCCGGCAGATACTTACGGCTACCGTATGTGGCATGTGTACTGCTGTTACGGAGTGTAGGACGGGTAATCAAGAATGGGCTGTTATAAGCAGGGTCATTCTCGTTTTTAACATCGTTACTTGCCGGATATACTGGATCAGGATAAGGTTTGCCCAATTCTGTACACTGACGGTTATCTTCCGGACGACCGCTCCAAGTCACACGGTCAGGCAAAAAGGCACAGCCTACAAAACGATAGTCGCGGTTGCGGAATTCGCTTTCAAATTCTCCATAGCCAAGGAACTCCGGATTGTTTTGCGCATCCGCCATACTGCCTGTATAGCTGATACGTATCGGAAGTCCGTTGCGGCACAAGAAGGATTCACCGAACGAAGCACTGATGTTAGTAGCTTGCCACGTAATGACTGTATGGGTCAAGTTGATACCACCACGGTTCAGGTCATAGTCGTACTTCTTGAAGAAAATGAACTCTTTGTTCGTGTTTTTGCCGGCACCGCGGAAGTTGCAAATGTTACCACCCTTATCGTCAATATTGAACAAATAGTAGTAGCTCAACGAGTCGCATTCATTCCACAAAGCGTAAGTGCCGTTCATCTCCGCATCCTCAATAACCTCTTTCGAAAGCTGTTTAGCACGGGTCAGCATATCGCTCACGGATTGGTAAGTGTCAGGCTTAGTCGTACCTGCCCCCGAACCTGTACCGTCACCATCCAAATCATAATCAATAGAGGGTACGTATTTTTCCCAAGTAGCTTCATACAGAAGCACTCTTGCCAAGAAGGCTTTAGCGGCTTGCTGGCTGACTTTTCCTTTTTCAGCATCTGGAATGTCTTGCTCTATCGGGAGCAAAGGAATGGCTTGTTCCAAATCGTTGATGATGAAATTAGCCACTTCATACCGGCTGTTACGTGGGGCATACAATGCTTCATCACTCATATTGGGGGCATGGTCAATGATGGGCACACCGCCGAAAGTCTTCAGCAGAGTGAAATATTGCCATGCACGGAAGAAATAAGCGGTACCTATGGAAACGGCAATGGCATCCTTGTCGCCGTATTCTTCTGCCTTCTCCAGCAAAACGTTCGAAGTACGGATATGTCCATATATCTTGTCCCACCGCCAGTCTGATTCGGGAGCAGACCCTCCGCCGTTTGCGCCTAAGCCGGAGATGTCCAGGTTCTTGTCCATATTAGAATAGGCTGTACCGTTCAGGTCTTTCCATCCATCGGTGTTATACAGCGCATTGGCAGCCTGTTCGAATTGTTCAGGAGTCTTGAACGTAATGGCTTCCGTGCCTTGCGCCAAAGGTTCCTTGTCGAGGAAGTCGCTGCATGCTCCTAATGATAACGAAGCCGCTACAACCGAAGCCAGACAAAACTTATTGAATCTTGTTTTCATATATATTGTTCCTTTTTATAGTTGTTGTTAATTAGAAAGTAACGTCTACACCGAATGTCAGCAGACGGCTGAAGGGGAAACCGTTGTTCGAAGCTTCGCCGCGTTCGGGGTCGAAACCGTCGTTTACGCTGGTCCATTCCCACAAGTCATCACCCGAGAAATACACTCTCAACCGATTAATACCCGCTTTCGTTGTCCATTTCTGCGGCAAGGTATATCCCACAATCAGCGATTTCAGACGGATGTAGCGGTTCTTCTGCACACTGGCATCTACATTGTTGTAGTTGAATTTATTGAAGTTCTGGTCACGCGACAAAATCGGGTATTCGGCATCCGTATGGTCGGGTGACCAAGTCTTGCCCAAGAAATTGCGGTTCTGGCGCACGTAGTTGGTAACGAACGGCGCATACGTGTTACCGGTTCTCAGCAACATCTGCTTGCCCACGCCTTGGAAGAATACCGAAAGGTCGAAGCCTTTCCATTCCAATGTACCTTTCAATCCGAAAGTCAGACGGGGAGCGGCATCACCGATGTAATACAAGTCGTATTGTGTAATGGCTCCGTCACCGTCACAGTCTACGTAACGGCGTGCACCCGGACGAAGGGTATTGGTTCCTGTCTCCGAAGGAGCCGGCAGGATATTATTAGGTTTCGGACCTGTATGATCTGCATTCCAATAGAACATTTCGTAGTAAGCGTCCACTTCTTCCTGTGTCTGGAACAGACCGTCGGTCTGATAGACATAGATAGAGTTCAGCGGCTTGCCTATCAAACGGTTGTTGCTATTGTTATAACCAGCCACCGGGATATTGGTATTGCCTGCCATTTCCATCAATTCAGTCGATGCGTCAGACAACGAACCGCTGATGCTATACTTCCAACCGTTCACTTGGTCGGACCATCCTGCCGTGATTTCCCAACCTTTCGTGCGCAATTTACCGTTGTTGCTCAGTGGGGCACTGGCACCCAATACAGCGGGGAAAGTAACCGGGATGAACATGTTATCGTTCGTTTTGATGAAGTAATCGAAAGAACCTCTCAACCGGTTATTTAAGAAAGCCCAATCCACACCAATGTTATGGCTGAAGATAGTTTCCCACGTGCGGTCATCCGAGCGGATGCCATCAAGCCACATCGAAGTGTACTGAGTCGCATCGCCTCTTCCGAAAAAAGCGTTTCCGGTCTTAATCAAGGCGAAACGTTCGTATTCACCGATACCGGTTACACTACCTGTCTTACCGTAATTGTAACGCACTTTCAAATCACTCAACCAGTTCAGGTCTTTCAGGAAATTTTCACGTGAAATTCTCCAGAAGCCCGATACCGAGTAGAAGTTTTTCCAGCGTTGTTGTGCAGCAAGACGGGAAGAACCGTCTCGGCGTCCTAAGAACTCTATCGAATATTTGTCATCGTACACATAGTTCAAACGGGCTAAATAAGAAACGAAACTCCATGAGGTCTGTCCTCCTTCGGCTGTATTATTATTTCCATTTACCCACACATTCAAATCGTTCAGTCCGGAGCCCGGATAAACTTCGCCTTGATTGCGGGCTGCTATCACCTTTTTCCATGTCTCTTGTTCGGCGGTCATACCGAGCATTGCAGAAACCGTATGCACATCGGCAAACGTGCGGTTATAGTCAATCTGTGCCCCCACGTTGAAGTTCTCCCAGCGTTGGATTTCCTCTTTCAACGAGCCCGGCGACTGGAACGTACCCATCACCTGCGTACCCGACCAATCGTAGAAACTGACAGGAGTTGTCACTTCCTGCTTCTCTCTTCTTGCCATCTTATAGTTTCCGTTCACCGAAAACTTCAATCCTTCAGTTACCCATTTCGACAAATCAAGGATAGCCCGTGCATTCCCACGGAAATTACTAAATGTATTGTTTATCCGTCCACCCTCAAGAATCTTGCCAATCGGATTCCGGTTACCAGAGAATACATCCAACGGGTCGCCGTTTACGTTATAGACCGGCCAGAACCAAACGTCCATATAACCTTCACCCACACCGCTCGACGGGGTAGAAATGTCTTGCTTGTCATACGACATACCCGTCTCGAATTTCAAGAAATCGGTAGCCTGATAATCCATATTCAAGCGTGCGCCGTATTTCTTTTGTCCGTCATCGGCTATCTTCAACTGCGATTGTTCGTTCGAGTAACTCAACGACGCATAATATCCGAACTTGTCATCAGCTCCGGAAATTGTGAGGGCATGTTTGTTGGATGTCGCTTGTCCGTACATTTCGTCTTCCAAATAGACGTAAGGGTCCCAGCGTTCAACAAATGTTCCGTTATCAAGTGTCAGCACTTCACCGTCACGCATGGCATTGAACAGATTAGCACCCCGGTAGAATGTCGGGACACCGCCCGGCGACAGATGTCCGTCGATTGCCGTACCTCCGTTGTCGGCATTGTTGAAAATCCACCAGTTGATGTTCTGGTAAATCTCGCGCGGGTCTTTGTAGTTAGGGTTGCAAGCCGTATCCCAGTACTGCGCCTCGAAGAACATATCCAGCCATTCGAAGTTGTTGGTGTACGGAGTCTCGATACCCGTAATCGTACGGCTCACCGAACCGTTATAGGTAATTTGCGCCTTGCCTTTCTTTCCGCGTTTTGTAGTGACCAATACGACACCGTTTGCCGAACGGGCACCGTAAATAGCAGCCGAAGCATCCTTCAATACAGAGATATTCTCGATGTCGTTCGGGTTCATTGCGTTCAGGTCATCCAATGAGCCTGCCATTCCATCGATAAGAACCAAAGGCGAACCGTCTCCATTGATAGAAATATCGCCACGTATCTTCATCGCCGCTCCTTCACTACCCGGACGGGAAGAAGAACGGGTAATGGTCAGTCCCGGCACTTCACCTTGCAGGGCCGTTGTGGCATTGGTGATACCACGGTTGGCGAACACTTCTTCACCACGCACTTGGCTGATGGCACTGGTAAGTGACGCCTTTTTCTGCACACCATAACCTACTACGACCACTTCATCGAGCAACTCATCGTCTTCACGCAACGTAACGGTAAATGAAGTCTTTCCTCCGATGTTCACTTCCACTGGACTATACCCGATAAACGAAACCACCAAAGTGCCCGAAGCATTGTCTAACGTAAAGTTTCCGTCCATATCCGTAATGGTACCGTTTGTAGTGCCTTTCACCGTAACACTGGCACCTATAACCGGTTCTCCGGTATTATCAATCACCTTACCGGTGATTCTTTTTCCGTTTTGCTGGACGCGCTGCACAGCATCGGAACCTGCTTCTTTTGCAGCATAAGCCGAAGGCAAGGAAGCCGTCAGGCATAATACTGCCGCAAGTATTACTTTTTTCTTCATATTGTATATGTTTTGGTATTAGACTTTTTTATTCTACTGTATATACGTTGATTTCAGCCAGCATGGCTTGATCGCCCGTTCCTTTATATTGCTCACCGAAATATACCTTGATGTAACGTACACTCGGAGTTCCGGTCATACGGTAAGCCTGCGGGGTTTCGCTATTGGCATCGAAAGCATAAGCACCACGGTCATCCCATGCCCAAGTATCAGGAGCAGTCGGATTGGTTGCGTTTTCTTCTGAACAAAGATAGAACTGTTGTCCGGTCTGGCATTTTGCCCCGTCCTTGCCTTGACGGCGGAGTAATTCGATGCTGCTGACTTTTACATTTTTACCCATATCCAAAATGAACCAATGCGGATATTTGGTGCCCTGACTCTTCCATGTCGCGTGCCAGAATGTATTCACATCACCGTCTATCATGGCGATTACACGTCCTGCGGGCGACTTGCCTCCGCCTTCACCTTTCGTTTCCTGCGAACTATAGCCGATTGTTTCCGAGTCGGAATTATCATCGTAACCGGGAAATGCCCATGCCGTCCTGTCTACCTTCACTACCGGAATAGGGGTCACCGTCATTTCACGCGCTTCAGACATATTGCCCGCAACGTCTTTCCCTCTTACGCTGATAGTGCATGCTTCTCCCGCAATAAATTCATTGCCATACGAAAGCTGTACCCATTGGCTTCCGGTTGAATTAGCTGCCACTTCGAAGCTTTTGCTTCCAGCCTTCGAAGCGTCACCCGCCGCCTGATAGTCTATCTGGATAAATGCAGAAACGCTGAACTCGTTGCTGTAATTCACTAAGATTCCGCCTTCATCGGGTTCTACCGTCACGCTTTCCGCTACAGCGGTAAAGGCAGGCGCGCCCGGTGAGGCTTCCAGTTCGACCGCACCTACGTTATTCCCTTTTACGGCACATGCGTAGAGCGAAAACTTAACAGGATCGGTAGAAACGAATCCACTAACAGTAGCATTACACCGTCCGTTGGCATCCGCCCGCTCTTTCGAAATAATCTGATACTGCATCTCACCTTTTGCATCCAGATATTCAATCTTAGTGTACATAAAACTGGAACTTTGAGGAATATTCCATGTCAAATACACTTCGCCCGGTCCGGCTGAAGTCTGTACATTCGTCACTTGGGCTGGAGCTGAATTGTCAATCTCGACCCGTTCGTCTGCTTCATCTAAACAGGAAGTTGCCCCAATAGACAAAGCTCCTAAAACAACCATGGCAAAACATCCTTTCACCAAAGCCGATTTCCATGAACTTTTTCTCATCATATTACACATATTCATATAATTAAATTTAAAGTATAGTGTTGTCACATCTATCTAATTGCCAGTTATCAGATACACTGACGGATAAACTCTCGCACTTCCTTCCGGCTGATGAACAAATGGTTCTCTACCGTACGGCGGGAAAGGTTCAATTCTTCTGCAATGTCTTCTGATGACTTACCCTGAAAACGGTTCATCTCATAAACCTTACGTCTCTGTTCCGGAAGCGCGGACACCCTTCGGATTTCCATCCGGCGAAGGTCGTCCGCCACAATCCGGCTCTCAGGCTCTACGGTCGATACCGGGAGCATATCATATAAATACCTATCGATTTCCTGCCTTTTATAATAACGACGCAGGTAGTCGTTCAACAGATTCCGCACTATCGTAAAAAGGAAATACTTTAAGGTGTCGCGGCGGATCATCATTCGATACTCTAACAATCGTAAAAAAGCGTCTTGAACCAGGTCTTCCGCATCACCTTCATCATTGATGCGTCGGTAGATATAGAAGAATATAGAGGAGCGGTGCTCTTCATAATATTCTGCTATTAGCCTGTCAGATTTTTCAGTACGGTTTTCCATGCCATTAGTGTTTTGGTTTAATGATTACACCGCAAAAGTAAGGCAGAGATAAGAAAAGCAAAAATTTTTTAAGGGTCAAGCTATCTCAACGGATAGGGTTAGACAAGATAAATCGTAACGTTCCTATTACCAACGAATTACAAAGCCGTTACATCGAGTCTCAAATAATTGGATGATACGCTAAGGGCAGCTTTATCCGCATCTTTACTAAACAAAGACGATTCCTACCGCATACAGATGACATAGAAATACCGTTCATCTACCCAATAAATATAATAGTATTTGCAAATGCAATATAACTGCTACGCCGGTACGATTAGTAATCGTTCAGCTGTACGATTAGTAATCGTCACGCGATACGATTACTAATCGTATTTTACATGCAGTTATCTTCGGAAAAAATGCTTATCGGCTGAGCTGCTTGATGTATTCATTTGGAGTAATGCCCGCCACCTTCTTAAAGGAACGGAAGAAAGAGGCACGCGAACTGAAGCCGCACACTTCCGCCAATGCCTCTAAGGTATATTTGGCATATTGTTCATCAACGACCAGCCGTTTGAACTCTTCCACCCGGTATTCGTTGATGTAATCGTAATAGCTCTTTTTCAAGTATTGGTTAAAGAAATAAGAAAGCGCATGCGAAGTCACTCCCGTCAACGTTGCCAAGTCGGCTATCTTCAAGTCGGGATTGCGGTAAGGTTTTGCTTTCCGCATGGCGTCTTCCAACATTTTTTGTATCCGGCGGCACTCTTCCGTACTGACCTTAGAGGCTTTATACTTTTCTTTTTCCTCTTTCGTTTCTTCCTCCTCGTCGGCTAATAAAGGCATCTCAGCCCCCAACGAACCGTCCATGATACTTTGAAGCACTTCCCGATTATCCGCATCCGGCACGACATGTTCCAGCACCGGCTGGACGGCTATAGGCAAAGAACGCAATTTCCTTTTCCGCCATAGATGAAAACTGGTTCCGCCTCCCACTATCAATATGCCCAAACACACTACCGTATAGAGCCACGCTCCTATCGGCGAACCAATCTGAAGCGCAAGCACGGTTTCGGTATCGGGCAAACCGATGCTCCGCACCCGGAACGTATAATCACCCGAAGGCAAATTGTAGAAAGAAACAAACGACTTGCCAATCAACGGATTCCAGTCGTCTTCCGCCCCTTCTAATTTGTATTCATAAAACATATTGGAAGGGTCGGTATAATTCAATGCCGAAAATTGGATGGTTAAACTCGTTTGCGCCTCATCCAAACGCACTTCATCCGGTCGTCCCGTATTCCATACTTCCGAAGCGACCGGTTTCCCATTTACCCATACATCTGATATCGCCAACTTGTAAGGCGGCTTCTGCAACGCCTTGATTTGACGGATGTCCAAGTAAACCAAGCCTTTTGAATTACCGAACCAAAGCACCCCTTGCTCATCTTTTACAGGGAAACAATTGATGAAGATAGGGCTGAGAATACCGTCCGTCAGGTTATAAGGCATCACGACATCCTTTTTGTCATACCGGTAAATACCGTTGTTCGTAGTGAGCCACAACCACCCTTCGTTATCTTCTATGATAGACATCAACGCCTTGTCCTGAAGCAACGCATGGCTATAGCGGTTAAACCGGCTCATGGAAAGGTCGGATACGAACAACGTTCCCTTTTCGGGCAAAAAATACAGATTATGCCGGGAATCTTCGTACACCACCCTTACTTTTTCTTTATGAATAAACCCTTCGGGGAAGACGTCCGACTTAATGCTTTCGGAAGAAGCGTCCCAAATGCAAAGACCTTTTTCCGTACATATCCAGCCTTTGCGGGAAGAGTCGAAGAAGATTTCGTAGATGTTGCCTTCGGGCAGTTTCGAGTTGGCACTGGTGTAATGAGCCTCCTGTTTCCCGCCACGGTACCGGAAAAGCCCTGCCGACGTGCCTATCCACAAGTTTCCCTCTGCATCGGCACGAATGCAAAAGATATGTCCTGAAAGAAACGGATTGCGGGTATTCGGGTCAAAATCACTCAACTCCAGCGTTTCCGGATTGAAGACATACATACCTCCCCCATAGGTCCCGATGTAATATTTCCCCTCGAAATAACAACTAGAAATAATCATATTGGCACGAAGGCGGTGAAAACTTTGGAATATCTTCTTGCCTTGATTGATAAAATACAATCCGTCACGCGAGCCAATCAACTTCTCCTCACCGTGGAAAGCAATGGTACGGACGGGCATATCTTGCGTATCAAATACCGGAGGGTATTTATAAGTAGTAAATAACCCGCTTTTGTATAAGGTATAGTCTACCCCCAACTGATAAAAACCAATCCACATCAGCCCGTCACGGTCTACCAGCAACGAATAAACCGAATTGGAACGGATGCTCGACCCGTTTCCGGTCTCGTGACGGAAAGACTTTATCACTTTGCCTTGACTTACCGAAACGATATGCACACCGTTGCCATCGGTGCCCACATAGAGCAGGTCTTTACCGTCGGTGGAAAGCGAAGAAATGACCGAACAACCCACATCTACATAGTTACGGAACTCAGCCGTCCGCATATCGAACGCCACAATGCCTTCGTTCATCGTTCCCACATACAAAGTATCGCCCACACTCGTCACCGAATAAAGCGGACTGCGGTAAGGATAGGTTTCCACCTTTTTATTTGCAAGCTCCACTCTAACCACACCCTTGGAAGTAGTCATCCACAAGCGTCCATTGGCGTCTTGATTCAATCCCCGCACTTCATTCCATTGCGAAAACACATTCTTATCGGGCAAAAGATGTTCCAACTTACCTGCCTGATAGATGAACAGGCCTTTCCGTGTACCGATGTACAACGTCTCTTTCCCGTCCGAGAGCAAGCAATATACCGACGTATCTATCTGAGTCGGGTCTATTGCCACTAACTGGTCGGAAGCCTTATCCAAGCGCAACAAGCCTACATCGGCACCAACCCATAGTTCGTTTCCTTGCGTTTCGGCAATGGCATACACCCGCTTCAGGTTTTCACTCTTTCCCTTTATCAGGTAATGCTTCAGCCGGACACCGTCGAACCGTTCGAGCGAAACATTCGTCCCGAACCACACAAAGCCTTGCCGGTCTTTGTAGCAAGCGTTCACCACCAAATCGGACAACCCGTCGGAAACCGACAAGCTACGGAAATTATGCAAAGAAGGCATACCCGCCGCTTGCAAGACCGCCAGCAACAGGATGCCCACCATTACGATTATTGTCTTTATTTGTTCTCTCATTTGTCTTATTCAGATACACCGAAAAATTTAAGGCGAACAAAAATAGTAATATCTTTTTTACCTTGAAAACATTAGAGGCGTTTTTATTTGTGCAATACTCAAATGGGAAACATTCCCGTCTACCGATACCACACACGGACAGGAAGCGGTGTAATGCCAGCCGTCCGCATCCTTAACCAACAAAACATCGGTGGGTTCTTCCGACTGAATGCGGATGTTTCCCGTTTCCAGCAAAGTGCCTCCACCCATGAATGCCATTATTACCTCGCCCGCTTTCTCCCGGCTTAGCGCATACGTGGCTTTGGCAGATAAACCTTCCGCCGAACATTGCGCGTCCGATTGGTCGGACGAAAGGATAAGGTCGATAGCCCCATCCGTTTGTTCCACTCGGATGCCTGCATGGCTTCCTTCCTTATCGGCGGAAACCTGCGGGAAGGATACGGACCTGATGCGGGGAGGAGCACTTTTTGCCGTATGAGGCTCGAAAACCGACACGAACGGACGGTTCCATGCCTCTCCGCTCTGACGGGCTATGAAAGTCAGCGTAGGCTGGTCGGCTATCACGTAGGGCATCTGCTTGATGCGGCTCAAGCCTTCGGTCATCGGACTAAGGGCAGAAAACACCTTGCGGTCCGGCTCTCCCTTCATCCACATCGACATCGTGATATGGTCGCTATCGGGCATTCGGATCGTGAAATCCGCCTTGATGTCCTTGGCGGTTTCCGCACCGCGCTGGTTATAGATATAGGAGTAGGCATACAAATGCGCTCCGGCAAAAGCCAATTCCTGCGTAGGTTGCAAATCGAGCTTACTTCCGTCCGAAACGTCCAATGCCATCGTCTGACCCAAATTGTGATAGAAATAATCGTGCATCTTGTCGCCTCCTTCTATCTTCCGGCTACGGAACACATCGATGTAATAGCCCGCAGAATCACCGGTATTGACGATACTTACCAAACGAGTCTGGTCGGCATAGGTCTCGGGCTCGCGGAAATAGACATTGCTATAACTCACCGGCTGGTAATCCACCTTTGCCCCTGAGGCGGGATAAAGGTTCAGCAAGCGGAAAGCATGGTTGCTCTTCATCACGGGATACGACGAGATGCCGTCCACGCATACCGTGTTGTGTGAAGGGAACTGGCTATAATACTCCAAGTAATCCAATCCTTGATAAAGCGTCTTCCCGATTCCGGCATCGGGACCCAATACATAGCCTTTGCCATACAATTCCAGGCTGATGCCGTTGGCGTGGGCATGATTGCCCTCACTTCCGTTCACCGATGCCATCAGGCTATGTTCCGGATGCATCCCGTTGCGTTGCACCAGCCAGCTGACATTGGGCGCATAAAACGTAGGAGTCACATAATCATCTATCTTCCCTGCTTTCACAGACTTGTCTAACTCTAAAGGCTTGTCGGCAAAAAAGGAAGTAACGGCTACGGGCATCTTCTGCATGCCTTCCCGCATTTGCCCTGCCAACGGGTCAAACAAGCGGAGCATTGCCGTGAATTTCTCCTCCTCGGCTTTCTTGCCATACAATTGTGCATTATAAATCAGATATCGGAACACATCAGTGCGCAACGCTCCGGGATGCGTGTCGCCCCATCCGCAAAGCATCCGGTTGGGGAACAGGTATTGAGGCAAGGCTTCCACGGCTTTCGGGATAACCGGTATCTGCTTGGTCAAATCCATCTTCAAATTACGGTCGAACAGATTGGCGAACGATACATAATCGCCCACTACGTTCATGCTATATCCCGGACATTCCGCCCAAATCCCCGTATCGGAATCGAAACCGTAATCCGCCAATTGCTTCAATGACCACTGGCGGAGGGAAGATTGGTTCACCACATAGTCGATGTAATACTCCCTCCCCTTCCGGTCGGGATAAGCGGCATCGTCTTCCAATATCATTGCTACGTTCATGATGAAACGTGCCTGAATCAAGTTCCAATTATTATGAGGCACACCGTTGGCGATAATGTTCTCTATCCATTTCTTGAATGCCGCGGCATAAACCGGCATCTTTTCGGGACGGGATTGCTTCAGGTAATCATAAAGGAAATCATACAAGGGGACTAATTCATTCAAGATGTCTTCGTGAATGACCTCGAACGAAGTCATGCCGACCAATGTCTGCTGGTGCCCGTTGTTCAAGTCCACCGGCACGTTCCGGTAATAAATCCCCGTCATATACGTATCGAACACCGATGCCGCCATGCGGGCGTATTTCTCCTCGCCGGTCAGCCACCACAAGAAAGCGGCATCGCGTGCATAGCCCATTATCTCCCGGTTGATGCTCTCTATCATCCGCCCTGTCTTGCCGATGCTCACCCATTCGTAGGGATTGCCTTCCAAAGCCGAATTTGCCAGATACATCCCCTTCGGGTCTTCTTGATAGGGCTGCAATTCCTCTAACTTCGGGCGGCGGTAATTAGTGGCATGGCTCCGTGCGCCGGTAAACACCACCGTAGGAGCCGGAGCGGCTTCACCTCCCCCGTGGGCGTACACCTCTCCTTTTATATATACCTCCGTAGCACGGGTGTTCCAATACATCTGCAAGCGCGAGGACAGCCAGTCTTCGCCCCGGTCGGCATAGCGGTCGGTACGTTGTTTCAATTTATCGAACACATCTTGTGCCCATGCTTCTTCCTTTATCAATCTCAATGTCTCTTGCTTGCCATCGGCATTCGTCAAGTATCGGGGATGCCCTTGCGGCAAGCCTTCCGTCTGTCCCATTGCGGATAAGCAAATGCCCGTCCACAAAAGAATCATATACCAAAATCTCATTTTCATAACAACATTCGTTTTTATTTTTACACTAAGATACGGATAAGAGACGGCATTTACTCAATAGAAAGATGTTTTTTTATCCTGCGAAGCAAGAAATAAATGCACATTGAAGAAAACGCTATTTTTCTAGTCAAATCGGTTTGCACAATCCTTCCTAAAGACTATCTTTGCCTTATCATAAGAATTTACCTAACCCGAAATAAAAACAAAATGTATGAAAAAAACAATCTTTGCCGCAACAGCATGCGCCGCCATTTGCTTATGTGGATGCGGAAATCCCGAATCGGTAACAATAACCGTAACCAACCCTCTTGACTTTAACCGTGCAGGTGAAATGGTAGAAATACCTATTACCCAAATCTACCAACGGCTTCATCTGCCCGATACAGCCCAGCTTGTCATTTACAATGAACAGGTACAAGAAATCCCCTATCAACTGACTTACGATGACCAACTTATTTTCCCGGCTTCGGTAAGCGCAAATGCATCCTGCAATTATACGATACAGCAAGGAACACCTTCGCAAGTGACTACAACCGTATTTGGACGCCAATATCCGGAAAGACTGGACGACATCGCTTGGGAAAACGACCGGGCGGCTTACCGCGCTTATGGTCCTGCTCTGCAAAAGACCGGAGAAAAAGCATACGGGTATGATGTTTTCACCAAAAGCACCGAAAACTTAGTTGTAGAAGACCGCTATGCATTGGAACTGGATTCTGCGTCTTGGGCACAAATCCACGCTCTGCAGAAAGCGGGCAAGAAAAAAGAAGCAAACGAACTGATAAACAAGATTTCCTATCACGTAGACCACGGCAACGGTATGGATTGCTATGCCGTAGGACCTACATTGGGAGGAGGAACATCTGCCCTGATGCCGGATTCCAGCATCGTTTATCCGTATTGCTACAAAGAATATGAAATACTGGATAACGGCCCTTTGCGTTTCACCGTGAAACTTACCTTTAACCCGTTAATCATCAAAAACGATTCGAACGTCATCGAAACCCGCATCATCCAGTTGGATAAAGGCTCACAACTGAACAAGACAACCGTAACTTACGCCAACTTATCCCAACCCACTCCCGTAACGGGCGGACTGGTCATCCATGCGGCTAACCCGGAAGGCTATTCCCATAGCGCAGAAGAAGGCTACACGGCGTATGCAGACCCTACCACCGATGCCAAAGCGGATAACGGCATTGTTTACGTAGGAGCCGTATTCCCCGATTCAGACCTCGAAACCAAAGTGCAGCTTTTCGATAAGCCCATAGGAGACGCTTTGGGACACGTATTGGGAGTCTGTACGTATCAACCCGATGACACCTTTGTTTATTATTGGGGGTCGGGCTGGAGCAAATACGGCTTCCCCAGTGATAAAGACTGGACCGATTACCTGAAATCATTCAGCCAACAAGTGCGCAATCCGTTAGAAGTCAGCATTACAGAATAAGAGATTACCGCCGATACACCGCCTCAACCCCGACTCTTCGGGCATCGGCGCCCATCGGCGGATTCTGCTTATAGACACCGATTTGCACTTCGGTCAAAGCCGGAAAATCGTGAAGGAGCCTTCGGGCGATACGGTAAGCGACATGTTCCAATAGCTTGGAAGGAATCTCCATTTCTGCCTTTACGCGCTCGAACACTTCCGCGTAATTGAGCGTGCCTTCCAATTCGTCCGTCTCCGCGGCACAAGAGAAATCAGCAGCAAGGCGCAAATCTACGGTAAATTCCGCGCCGACCTTCGTTTCTTGAGGCAAAACGCCGTGGCGGGCATAAAATCTTAATCTGTCCAAGCGGACATACATCTGAGTAGGTTTCATTTTCTGGGTGTTTTCATTTATCGAACGAAGAGACGCAAAAGCCAATTGTAGGGGCGTATCGCATACGCCCTGAAAACATTCGCATAGATAAGTGTGTATTCCTTTGTTATGCCGGATTTGCAATCCAGCGTGACAAAGTGACAAATAATTTTAAATTTAAAGAACTCTGCGCTTTTGCGTCTCTGCGTTCCATTAAAATACATAAACTTAAATTTGCGGATGCACTACACAAAACGTACCCGACGCTTTGCTCACCAGCTTCCCGTCGCAATAAATCTCGCACTCGGCAAACTGGAGATTGAGCCCCGGCTTGATTACCGTACCGATGCCCAACAACTCATCTCCCCACGCCGCACGCAAGTAAGAGGTCTTCAGCTCGGCGGTCAGCACATCGCGGTCTATCGAAGTCATGGTATAAGCCGCAAAGCCCGCCACGGTATCGGCGAACGCCGCTAATACGCCTCCATGCACCACGCCGCTATATTGGCGTTGTTCGGGCTTCAGGGGCATACGCACCACCACCCGTCCGTCTTCTATCTCTACAAAGTCGATTTCCAAGTGATTGACATACGCGTTCTTCTTCACCCGATCCAACAAATGTTTCCTTACTGTTTCTTCCATTTCTGTTTTTATTTTCCAAACGCAGAGACGCAAAGATTTATTTTCAAATTATATAAATGTCCGCAAAAAGCCAATGTAGGGGCGTATCGCATACGCCCTGAAAACATTCGCATAGATAAGTGTGTGCATTCGGGCGTATGCAATACGCCCCTACAATTTGTGTGAAATGCGAACATTCATATTAAATTATTCCTCTGCGCTTTTGCGTCTCTGCGTTTTTATTATCTCTTATCCGCAACGCGAAGAGCCGCACGTCTTGCATATCAGGCAACCTTCCTGATAAACCAACGTCTCATTGCCGCAATTCGGACATTTCACGCCTTTGGCTTCGGTACCGTCCAATACATATTTCTTCAACGCGCGCGACACACCATTCTTCCACGTATTGATATTCTCACTATCTAACTGGAGCGAATTGACCAACTTGATTACCTGCTCAATCGGCATCCGGTAACGCAACACGCCCGATATCAGCTTCGCATAGTTCCAATATTCCTTATTGAAACGCTCGGACAAGCCTTCTACCGTCATCTTATAGCCACGTTTGTTCTCAAACTGGAAATCGTAACGCTTCACACCGTTCTCGTCATAGTTCTTGATGATGCGCCCACGAGTGACCGACTTCGGAAGCACGATGCCTTCATCGTCATCCTGCAAACCGGTAAAGATTTCATACGGATACCCATCAAGCAAACCGACAAATGCCACCCACTTGTCTTTGTTGTTCTGGAAACGCACCACGTCGGCTTCCAACACGCGGGGACGTACTTCGGTTACTTGAGGCGGCTTGCAATGGCATTCTTCCTCTTTCTTGTCGTCTTTCTTCTTGGCAGAAAGCAACACGCCTGCACGCGAACCGTCGCGGTACACCGTACATCCCTTGCAGCCCGACCGCCATGCCTCTACATACAGACGGTTTACCAACTCTTCGTCTACGTTGTTCGGCAAATTGATGGTCACGCTAATCGAATGGTCCACCCATTTCTGGATGCGTCCCTGCATCTTGACCTTCATCAGCCAGTCCACGTCGTTCGAAGTCGCTTTATAATAAGGAGATTTCGCCACCAGGTCGTCAATTTCCTCTTGCGTGTAATGCTTGTCAGGGTCATAACCGTTCACCTTCATCCACGTCAGGAACTTGTGATGGAACACCAGGTATTCCTCGAAAGCGTCTCCCGTTTCGTCCACAAAGTCGATGCGCACGTTCTCGTCATTCGGATTCACCTTGCGCCGGCGCTTGTAAACCGGCATAAACACCGGCTCAATGCCCGAAGTGGTCTGCGTCATCAGGCTGGTGGTCCCCGTAGGAGCAATGGTCAGGCACGCGATGTTACGCCGGCCGTACTTCTTCATCTCCTCATAAAGCCCGGGGTCGGCTTCACGGATGCGGCTCACGAACGGATTGTTCTTTTCGCGTTCCGTATCATATATCTCGAATGCGCCGCGTTCTTTCGCCATATTGACCGAAGAACGGTAGGCTTCCAACGCAATGGTTTTCTGTACCTGTTCAGCAAACTCGGTGGCTTCTTCTGTCCCGTAACGCAATCCCATGGCAGCTAACATGTCACCCTCGGCGGTGATGCCCACACCGGTGCGGCGTCCCATGCCCGACTTGCGGTAAATCTTTTCCCACAAGTGGCGTTCCGTCCCTTTCACTTCCTCGCTTTCGGGGTCGGAATCAATCTTCTCCATGATTTTTTCAATCTTCTCCAGTTCGAGGTCGATGATGTCGTCCATAATCCGCTGGGCAAGCCCGACATGCTTCTTGAACAAGTCGAAGTCGAAATACGCTTCGGGCGTAAACGGATTGACCACGTATGAATACAGGTTGATGGCAAGCAAGCGGCACGAATCGTACGGACACAAAGGAATCTCGCCACACGGGTTGGTAGATACGGTGCGGAAACCCAAATCGGCATAACAATCGGGCACCGACTCGTGGATAATCGTATCCCAGAACAGCACGCCCGGCTCTGCCGACTTCCACGCGTTGTGTACAATCTTCTTCCACAAAGCCGAAGCGTCGATTTCCTTCTTCACTTTCGGGTCTGCCGAGTCAATCGGGAACTGCTGCATATACGGACGGTTCTCTACGGCTGCCCGCATAAACTCATCGTCTATCTTCACCGACACATTGGCTCCGGTCACCTTCCCCTCGGTCATCTTGGCGTCGATGAACGCTTCCGAGTCGGGATGTTTGATAGACACCGTCATCATCAACGCCCCGCGGCGTCCGTCTTGAGCCACCTCACGGGTAGAGTTGGAGTAACGCTCCATAAACGGAACCAAACCCGTAGAAGTCAACGCCGAGTTCTTTACCGGCGAACCTTTCGGACGGATGTGGGAAAGGTCGTGCCCTACCCCGCCCCGGCGTTTCATCAGCTGCACCTGCTCTTCGTCGATACGGATAATGGCACCATACGAATCGGCTTCCCCGTCCAGCCCGATAACGAAACAATTCGACAAAGAAGCAATCTGATAGTCATTCCCGATGCCCGTCATCGGACTTCCCTGCGGAATGATGTACTTGAAATGGTCGAACAGGCCGAACAACTCCTGTGCGCTCAATCCATTCGGATACTTGGCTTCGATGCGAGCCACTTCGTTCGCAATGCGCCAGTGCATGTCCTCCGGAGACTTTTCATAGATATGCCCGAAAGAATCTTTCACCGCATACTTGTTCACCCATACGCGGGCAGCAAGCTCGTCTCCTTTAAAATAATCCAACGAGGCATCATACGCTTCGTCGTAACTGTACGTTTGTTTTTCCACGATTAATGAGTATTTTTTGATTAAAATCTTTAGCCGTTCATAAAGCGATACAAAGCTAAAGATGTTTTTTCAATCTACAAAACAAAAAAGAAAGTTTTCCAAAACAAAATCACAACACACTGGTATACAAAACCTTATTAATATCCAAACATTCCGAAAGTTTTCTTTTTTGAAAACCCTGCTTTTAACATAGCTTATATTATGGCACACAGAAGACACAGAGGAAACACAGATTTACACAGATGATTTTATTCGCCGGATTTGCAATCATGAGTGGTTGAAAAGATTTTGTCGGATACGCTTTATCATAAACAGAGCCTTGAAGAGGCTCAATGATACGTAACCGCTGGTAAGCGAGCGAACCTACGGTTACATATTGTTGGACGGTTTTCACCGCCTTTATCAAATCTTCCGACCACTCATGATTGCAAATCCGCAGCTCGTTTACGCTAGATTGCAAGCCAGGGTGACAAGGAACGAGGTTATCTCCCGAAGGGGTGTTAGCCAAACTTACACCCCTCCATCCGATGGGATAATTTGAAATTATATCATCTCCGGAGATGAGGTAGTTTGAAACTACCTTATCTATTGTAACTAACTGGATTACAAAGCAAAACGGAAAAGCGATAAGAGTCAGGAATTGGTCGGATAGTGTCATAGCATTAGTTTTTGGTTTACCTTACAAAAGTACGAAAAAGTTTTGAATTATGCAATACCCTGACGCATCGGTTTGCGCGGCGCAATTATTTTCGAAGGCATACGCAAATATCCGAGTCAGTTCATGTATTTATATGCACTTTTTATAGAAATCTTACGCCTTACAGATTACAGTTTATGAAAAATGCAAAATTGACGGATGAAAA
>ULTX01032825.1_pt1 | contig 36595 bp, 40 predicted proteins | sample 1958041 | NCBI WGS metagenome assembly ULTX01 (sample SAMEA4835747, study PRJEB28245) | human gut metagenome | biome: gut microbiome; material: fecal sample | place: Denmark | collected 2008
GGCAGATTGCGGCGGACTGCAGCTTGATACTACCAAGGTTACGGTGAATTTTGCAGCCTGGGGCTATACCGGCGTAGAGGTTGGTGAGCTTTTCCGTGAGGCAAGAGTTGCTGTTGAGCTTGTAGATGCCTATAATGTACTCTTTTTGGTGACCTATGCAGATGTTACTACGGATTATGACGAGGCGTTGGCAAGAATTGCCGCTGTACTGAATAAAATGCAGGCGCAGAAGCGTGCGCCGCTGCAGCTGGCAGCGGCAGCGAGGGTGCCGCAGACGCAGGTAGTTCTGCCCTTGCGCGACGTATTCTATCGTGCGAAAAAAGCGGTACCGTTGGCGCAGGCTGCAGGCAAAATCTGCGGCGAGCAGGTGAGCTTTTATCCGCCGGGAATACCGGTGCTGCTGCCGGGCGAGCTGGTAACGGAAGAAATTATTGCTTACTGCCGCGCGCAGAAGGAGCTGGGTTTGCCGGTAAGCGGACCTGCTGACAGCAGCTTACAAACGATACGTATTATTGCGGATTGAGGTAAATAAAATGCGAGGATTTTTTATTACATTTGAAGGAATAGACGGAGCGGGTAAAACTACGCAGCAGCATTTGGCAGCGCAGGCTTTGCGCGAGCAGGGCTATGATGTACTGGAAAGCCGTGAGCCGGGCGGTACACAGCTGGCAGAAAAGGTGCGTGCTTTGGTGCTGGACCCGGAGCTGCCGCTGACAACGGCAACGCAGACGCTGCTGTATCTGGCAGCACGCAGCGAGCATGTCGACAAGCTGCTGCGTCCGGCGGTGGAAGCAGGCAAGATTATTATCTGTGACCGCTTCAGTGATTCAACGCTGGTTTATCAGGGATTGGCGCAGGGCAAGGCTCCGGAGGAGATTGCGCAGCTGCGCCGGTTGGGCTCTTTTGCTACCGGAGGCTTGGAGCCTGATTTGACGCTTGTTTTTGATGCCGACCCGGCAAAATTGCTGGCGCGTCGCCAGCAGCGTGGTGTGCAGGACCGTTATGAACAGCAGGGGCTGGAATTTCAGCAGCGTCTGCGTGCAGGCTTTCTGCAGCTTGCCGAGGCAGAGCCGCAACGCTTGCAGGTGATTGATGCCTTAGGCAGTCAGCAGGAGGTTACTGCGAAGGTGCTGCAGGCCATCAGCAGAGTAATCAGCGGAGAGAAATAAAATGTGGGAGCATATTATCGGCCACACAGAACAGAAAAAATTTCTGCAGAACTATCTGCAGGCCAAGGAGCGTCCGCATGCGCTGCTTTTCAGCGGTGCTGCCGGCTTGGGCAAGCGCACGCTGGCTCTGGAATTTGCTAAGACACTGCTGTGCTTTCAGCATAACGGAACAGATGGCTGTGAGGCCTGCAGGCTTATGAATCTGCAGGACGGCAATCTGAGCCATCCGGATTTCGTGCTGGTGCAGCATGAATGGGATGATAAAAAAGACCGTTTAAGAGATACGATTATTATCGACCAGATCAGGGAGCTGACGGCTAAAACGGCGCTGGCGCCGGTGATGTCACCGACGCGGGTGTGCATTGTTGAGGATGCGGATACTATGGTTCCCGCCGCAGCCAATGCTTTTTTGAAGCTGTTGGAGGAGCCGCCGGCCGGCTGGGTGATTATTTTGCTGGCAGCCAATGTCAACAGGCTGTTGCCGACTATTATGTCGCGTGTGGTACAGCTGCGCTTTCAGGCAATCGAGCCGCAGCTGGTGGAGCAGGCGCTGCAGGCAAGGCAGATAGAGCCTGCCAAGGCTGCAGTGTTGGCACGTATCAGTGAAGGCTCAATCGGCTTGGCGCTGAATTTAGCTGCAGCCAAGGGGCAGTTGGATGTATTTGAATGTCGCAAGCAGGCGGCAGCCTTTTTGGAGGCTTTGCCCTTAGCGATGCCGATGAATTATCTGGCCGGCCGCAGCTGGCTGGACAAAAAGCTGCAACGTGAGCAGGCACTGCTGCTTGTGCAGCTGTGGCAGCTGCTGTTGCGCGATTTAATGATGTGCAAATTGCAGCTTTATGATAGAATATATAATATAGATTTACTGGATGAGCTTAAAAGTCAGAGCAGCGGCTGGCAGCTGTCGGCGCTGAAGCAGGCTTTAGTGATTGTACAGGAAGCATATGACGCATTGGTGAGCAGTGTCGGTATGAAAACGGCATTGGAAACCATGGCGCTTAAAATAGATAAAATTTATAAGGAGTGATATTTTATGCCGACAGTAGTAGGCATTCGCTTTAAAAAAGCGTGCAAGATATATTATTTTGACCCGGCGGAAACAGGTGTAGCAAAGGGTGATTTCGCTATCGTGGAAACAGCGCGCGGTGTGGAATACGGCGAGGTTGTTATCGGACCGCGTGAGGTAGAAGACAAGCAGATTGTTTCCCCGCTCAAACCGGTTATGCGTAAAGCAACAGCCGATGATGACATGAAGCTGGCAGAAAACAAAATCCGTGAAAAGGAAGCGTTCAATATCTGCCTGCGCAAAATCAAAAATCATGGTCTGCCCATGCGTCTGATTGACGTAGAGTTTACCTTTGATGTGAATAAGATTATTTTCTACTTCACTGCTGACGGACGCATTGACTTCCGTGAGCTGGTTAAGGATCTGGCAGCTGTTTTCCGTACCCGTATTGAGCTGCGCCAGATTGGTGTGCGCGATGAGGCCAAGATGCTGGGCGGTATCGGCAGCTGTGGCCGTCCGCTGTGCTGTGCAACATTCTTAGGCGATTTTGAGCCTGTTTCTATCCGCATGGCCAAGGACCAGAGCCTGTCTTTGAACCCGACGAAGATTTCCGGCATCTGCGGTCGTCTGATGTGCTGCCTGAAGTATGAAAATCATATGTACTGCAAGCATGGCTGCAACGGCTGCGGTCGTCGCGAGCGCATTGAAATTCCCAAGATGGGCAGCAAGGTAGTGACTACTATGGGCGAAGGCAAGGTAGTAGGCATTAACCGCAAGGAGCGTACCGCTGCCGTGCAGCTTTCTCCGGATAATACTATTCAGGTGGAGTGGGAAGAGCTTGTAGATGCTTCCCAGGCTGATAATGTCTGAGCAGGAAAACAGCCTGCGCTGTGATTATGTGCCGGGTTGCGGTTATAAAATCTGGCAGGATGCCAAGGAATTCTGCTATACGACGGATGCTGTGTTTTTAGGCAACTTCCCGCATGTAGTGCGCAAGGCCAAGGTGCTGGAGCTGGGCTGTGGCACCGGTGCCATCAGCATGTTGCTGGAAAGCAGAGGTGCCGCAGAGGTGACGGCACTGGACTGCAATCCGCAGGTAACAAAGCTAGTACGCCAAAGCGTTGCGGATAATTCCCTGCAGGATAAGTTTACTGTTATAGACGGCGATTTACGCAATTACAAGCAGCTGCTGCAGCCGGAGAGCATGGATTTGGTGGCTGCCAATCCGCCCTACCGCAACAGCGGCAACGTGCGCCAGGTAGGCACTGCTGCCTGCCACGAGGTTACCTCGACGCTGGAGGATTTTTTCCGGGCGGCGGCCTTTGCTGTGCGCTATCGCGGACGCTTTGCTTTGGTGCAGTTGCCGGAGCGCTTTGCCGAAAGCATGCAGTTGGCGCTGAAGTATGGCCTGCAGCCGAAGCGTTTGCAATGGATGCATTCCAAAATTGATAAGCCTGCCTGGATTTTCCTGATGGAAATGCAGAAGGGCGGCAGTTACGGCTTGGATGTTTTGCCGCCGCTGATTATGTATAATCAGGATGGCAGTTATACGGAGCAGGTGAAAAAATTCTATGAGCCTGCTGTTAAATAATCTCAATGGACGGGAAAATGTTAGAATATAAGTAGTCTATATGCTAACAAATTATACATTTTAGATACGCGAAAATGCTGTAAATGTCACGGATTTGACGCTTCCTGCTGTTTTATGTTAAAATAATTACCGGATTAAGGAGGTTTTTATGATTAAGCATATATGCAGATTACATTTAAATTGTTTATTATCTGCCGTTATCCTTATGCTGATGGTGCCTTTCCTGACCGGTTTTGATATTTCACAGCAGGTGACGATTATTTGTGACGGCCAGACTAAGGAAGTGCGTACTAATGCAGTTAAGCCAGGCAAAATTTTGCAGGAGGCAGGCATTGTCCTGGAGAAAGGCGATGGCTGGAAGCTGCAGAATACCAAAAGGGTACAAAACGGCAGTGTGATTGAGGTACTGCGCGGCAAGCCCTTTACTGTTATCCGTGGCAATGAAACGGTAGAATACAAAAGTTGCAAGCCGACTGTAGGCGAGGCGCTGAAGGATTTGGGCATCTCCTACAAAAAGGAGCGTGTGTATCCGGATGTGCATGAGCCGTTCAAGGAAGGTATGCAGGTTTATATTTTGAATGCCGATGAGGAGCTGCAATTCAGTGAAGCTAGTGTAGATATTCCGGTGAAGTATGAGGACGATTACAGTCTGAACTTCGGTACGGAAAAGATACATGTTGAAGGCAAGGCCGGTACAGCGAAGGTTGTTTCCAAAAAGGTGAAAAATGGTGATGGCAGTCATTCCGTACAGGAGCTGACGCGTCATGTGCTGATTGAGCCGGAAACAAAGGTTATCCGCAAGGGTATGGCGATGAGCGTCTATACTCCTGAGGGCTATAAGCGCTATACGAAAAAAATCAGTGCGCATGCCTCTGCTTATGTAGCAACAGGCAGCCGTACTTCTATCGGTCTTGTTCCGTATGAAGGCATTGTGGCTGTTGACCCGCGCTTTATTCCGTATTATACAAAAATGTATATCCCCGGTTATGGTATCGCTATGGCCGGTGATACCGGTGGCGATATGGTTCACCACAGAGTAGATTTGTTCTTTAATGATTATCATCGTGCTATCCAGTGGGGCAGACGCGATGTAGATATTTATATTTTAGCTGATTAAGGTGGAATTTATCTGATGCTTAAGGAAGTGCTCGTAGTAGAAGGAAAAATGGATACGGTGGCAATCGGTAAGGCGCTGGAGGCCGATACTATCGAAACCGGCGGCTTTACGCTGGCCCCCTATACTTTGCGCCAGATAGAGGCTGCGTATAAAAAACGCGGGATAATTATCCTGACCGATCCTGACGGTGCCGGTGAACGCATTCGCCGCTTTTTGACGGAACGCTTTCCAGAAGCAGGTCAGGCGTTTATTCCCAAGCGTCAGGCAACTGCCAATAATGACGTAGGCGTGGAGCAGGCGCAGCCGGAGGCGATTTTGGAAGCTCTGGCTAAGGTGCGTCACCATGAATATCGTCCGCAGCAGGAATTTACCATGCGCGATTTGTTCCAAAATAATCTGAACGGCAGCGAAAGTGCCTCTGCGCGCCGTGATGCGCTGGGTGCCGAGCTTGGTATAGGCTATGGCAATGCCAAACGCTTTTTGGAACGCCTGAATCATTATGGCGTGAGCCGTGAAGAATTTACGGCTGCTTTAAAAAAATTGGAGAGTGAAGAGTGAATAAACCCGTTATTGCTTCTCCCCAGGTAACGAATCATATTCTGCACCGCTTTAAGCTGCGTGCCGATAAGAAGCTGGGGCAGAATTTCCTGATTGATGAAAATATTGTGCGCCGTATTGTAGAGGCAGCAGAGCTTTCCCCTGCGGATAAGGTGCTGGAGGTAGGTCCCGGTATCGGTACGCTGACGCAGGGACTGGCAGAAAGCGGTGCCGATGTTGTGGCGGTAGAGCTGGATAAACGCCTGTTGCCGGTATTGGATGTTACGCTGGAGGGCTATGACAATGTTCGCATCGTCAATGGCGATATCCTGCAGGTAAATATTATGGAAACGGTGGCAGCACCGGAATTTAAGGTGTGTGCTAACCTGCCGTATTATATTACCACGCCGATTATTTTTGCCCTGTTGGAAAAGCGCCTGCCTATGGAACGCTTAGTTGCTATGGTGCAGAAGGAGGTTGCCGAACGCATGGCTGCCAAACCCGGCAGCAGGGATTATGGTGCGCTTTCGGTAGCTATTCAGTATTATACCGAGCCGGAGATAGCGTTTATCGTACCGCCGACCTCGTTTATTCCCGCACCGGCTGTTGATTCGGCTGTTATTGTGTGCAAGCGCCGCTCCGAGCCTCCGGTAAAGGTGTGCGACGAAGCGTTGTTCTTCCGCATTGTGAAGGCAGCCTTCTCCCTCAGACGCAAGATGCTCAGCAATTCGCTGAAGAATATGGGCATCAACTCCGAGCAGTGTGCTCAATGGCTGCAGCGTGCCGGCGTAGACGGCAAGCGCAGAGCGGAAACTCTCAGCCTGGAGGATTTTGCGGCATTAACTAATACCTTTAGTGTAGAAAAGTAAAAAATAAAAAAAGAAGCTAGGTTACAAAACAGCAGAGAAAGTGTAATGATGTTTACAGTTTCTCTGCTGTTTTTGGCTTTTTCATGCCATAGTTATTCCTTCTATGCATTATTGATATTCTGATAAAGCATAACTGATATAAAACTAATTGCCGCATGCCCAAACGATATAACTTGACCTCTTGAAAATTCTGACAGAATAGTTTATATTATAACTACAGGGAATAATAAATATTCCCTAAGGTTTGCGCGGCGCTTCACCTCACACGATGAAAGCGAGGTAAGTATTATGGAAAAGTTATTAGCAAAAATGTATGAGCAGTCAGAAACAAAAACAGCAAAGAAGCAGTATCGTGTGCTGAATGCACTCAAGGCTGCAGCCTTCCTGAATCTGGCAGTTTTCTACTTCCTGTATAATATAAATGTAGCTCAGGGTACTAATCCTGCTTGGGATTATGTATGGTGGCAGCGGCTGACGCTGTGGAGCATTGTGGTTCTGTGCGGTATGACATTTAGCCAGGGCAGCAATTACCTCAAATGGGGATTGGGCCTTTTGGGTGTAGGCACTGCGATTTCGCTTTGCACCTATATCTTCACACCGCAGCATCCCATTTATTTCGGCATCTTTACCTTCCTTGGTCTTGCATATCTGGTAGTACAGCCCATTCATTGGTGGCTGCAGAAGTCTCCCGGTTCCTGCGGTTGGCTGTTATCTGCAATAGCCTATGATTTGACCAGGCATCTTACCGATGGCGTGATCATCTGGCAAGGTAAGATAATCGGACATCTGCCGTCCTTCCTGTACGGTGACTGGAACGTATGGCTGGGGCTGCCTAGTGCAGATTTTGTCTCGCTGGAGTATGTGCCTTTCCTGCCGAACATCTTCTTATTCCTGTGCGGCCTCTACCTGTTCCAGTTTATGTCCGAGCATGAAAAAGGACAAGCTTATCTGAAAAAGCTGAGCTAATTTAACAAGCCTTTCTTTAAAAGTCAATTTGCATAGAAATTCTCGTAGTTATACAGTTTGTTTGCATATGGTGTTATCCCTCTGCTTATTTCTTCTTAACCTTTAACACCCCTTGCTTTTAGCCAATGTCCCAACAAAGCTAATGTCCCCGGACTCATAATTAACGAGAGAGAAAGAAGAAAATCCTCCGCAGCTGGCGAGCTGACGGAGGATTTTTCTTTATGGCTGGTTTACTTTAAAGCTGTCTAAGGAGTAAATTGCCTGCGGCAGATAGTTATCTGCCTGAGCTGCAGGCATTACGTAAAGCAACTGGTAGGTCTTGCCGTTCTGCTGAGCTTCTGCAGTCAAAAGCAGCTTGTTGCCGTGATAGTCATTGTGGGCACTCAGGCGACAGTTCCAGATGAACTGGCTGCCGTGCTGCCATTGCCAGTAGACCTTGGCGTTTTCGTAGACAGGCAGAGCTTCTATTGCCTTAAAGCTTGCAGTATCCGCAGGGTCAAGCACGGTTGCTGCCAGCATCAGAATGTTGCCGGCTGTGCGCACCAGCATAGCTCCTTCGGTTTGCGGCAGGTCTGCCAGCGGATTTTTACCGAAGGCCTTGGGCACGACCATACTGTAGCCGCCGGCTTCACTGCTGACGCTGATGAAATCGCTTGCCTGCGGTGTACGCATGAACTGCCTGGGCAGCGGCGGCTTGCCTACCAGATTCAGCTTTGGTTTAGGCTTGGGTTTATCTGTAGGCGGCACAGGCTCGTTGCTGACAACGGGAGGCGTGGCTGCAGCGTTTGCAGCTTCTGCTGCTGTTGCTTCGGTAGCTACGGCTTCCTCCTGCTTTGGCGTTGCCGGTACAGTGCTGATGGTGCTGTCTGCAGCAGATGCGTCAATACTGCTTTCTGCTTCCGTAGGCTCAGCCGGTTGAGCCGGAGAGGTGGAAACTACAGCAGGCTGCGTAGCATAATTTGGCAGCTCCTCGGCTGCAGCTGCAAAGCTGCTGCCTGCAAGGCTGAGCAGCAGCGAGCAGATTAAGGCTGTGCGCCTCATAATTTATCGCAGACTTCGTTGATGGCTGCTTCGTCTACACGCATAGCGGCGATAGTTTTTTCCATCAGCTCGTCCAAAGGCCAGCCCAGGATATCGGCACCTTGTTTGATTACATCGCGGCTGCAACCGGCTGCAAAGTGTTTATCCTTAAATTTTTTCTTCAGGGATTTCAGCTCCATGTCCTGTACGCTTTTGGAAGGGCGCATCAGGGCAGCGGCACCGATTAAGCCGGAAAGCTCATCGATAGCGAAAAGCACCTTTTCCATCTGATGCTCAGGTTCGATGTTAGCGGCAGTCAGGCCCCAGCCGTGGCTGGCAGTGGAGCGGATAATGCTTTCATCTACACCGTGCTTGCGCATCAGCTCCTGAGATTTTACGCAGTGTTCCTCGGGATACAGCTCAAAATCCAAGTCATGCAGCAGGCCTACGATGCCCCAGTATTCCTCCTGGTCTGCATAGCCAAGCTCCTTGGCAAAGTAACGCATAATGCCTTCTACAGTCAGCGCATGACGTAAATGAAAGGACTCCTTGTTATATTGACGTAATAAATTCCAGGCTTCTTCTCTGTTCATATTATTCTCCTCCTAATGCTTTGTTATTTTTCTATAAAATGCGGGTGCTTAGCTCGCTTTTAAATATTTTCAGCCTTCGGATGCTTGGCACGGTAATCGCTTATCATATCGTGCAGCGTAGTGTGGTCAACTACGCCGTCAATGGCCTGCTGAATTTTTTTGTAAAGACCGATGGTAATACAGGAATCAAACTGATCGCAGGGTGTTTTGCAATCCAGGCAGGATACGGGGGCCAGACTGCCTTCGACTGTGCGCAGAATTTCGCCGACAGTGTATTCATCCGGCGTGCGTGTCAGGCGATAGCCTCCCTGAGCACCGCGGGCGCTTTGGACAAAGCCTGCTTTGCTTAGCTGGTGGATAATCTGCTCTAAATATTTATCGGAAATTTTTTGCCGTTGGGCAACTGTTTTCAATGGTATATAGCTACCGGTGTGGTTGATGGCTAAATCGAGCATCAATCGCAGGGCATAACGTCCCTTGGTAGAAATTTTCATTACGGTCACAACCTTTCTAATGACTATATTCTACTATGAATTTAGTAGGAATTCAATAATGATTATCATATCTGTGTTATGCGGGCATAAATTAATGATTCTGCACACGGAATATGAAAATGCTAGTGCCATTTTATTGCTTTTGTGTTAAAATACCCTTATACAACTATTTTTGGAGGAAGTAAGATGGAAAAAAATAAATTAGATAAAACCTTTAAGCATTATCTGGGAATTTTTACCGCGGATAAGGAATTGGGCAAGATTTTGAACAAGGTATCCTTCCAGGAATTATTCAATCCTAAGTTTTTGCAGGAAAACAGCAAATTTACTTCTATGGATGATATGATCTGGCGCAGCGGTTTTGGCATTATGAACCTGATGGAAGTAGAAAATGTTAATCAGGATAAGTGGAATGAGTATATTGCCAAAAATACCGAATGTGAAACCTGGCACGATTTTGGCAAGGTAGCAATGATTGACTGGATGAAAAACAAACTGGAAGAAGTAAAAAAATCCAAAAACTAAAATCTTCGTTGCCGGAGCTGAATGCTTCGGCAATTTTTGTCTTATGAGGGGAATGAATAATGGAAATAGTTTTACATGCATTAAACGGTGTGCTGACCATCATGCTGATGATTGCTGTCGGCTTTTATTTAGAGCGCAGGGGCTGGTTCAGCGAGGAGAGTGTGGCGCTGATTTCGCGTCTGGTGAATTATGTCTGCCTGCCTACATATATGCTGACCAATATTTTGGGGCAGTTTAAGCATGACCAGCTTATTACGCTTTCACATGGCCTGATTGTACCGGTTATTTCGATGCTGGCAGGTTATTTTATCAGCAGGCTGCTCGGACGTCTGATAGGTGTTCAGCGGGAGCACAGAGGGATTTTTTCCATCTGTGTCAGCTTTTCCAACACAATTTTCATCGGCCTGCCGTTAGGCATAGCCTTGTTCGGTGACGCCGGTGCGCCTTATATTATGATTTACTACATGGTGAATACAACGCTTTTCTGGACTATAGGATTTCATGACTTGGCAAGCAGCAATGGCGTAACCATGCCGCTTTTCAGCCGTAAGACACTGAAAAGCATTATGTCGCCGCCGCTGATGGGCTTTATGCTGGGCGTAGTGATGGTACTGCTGGAATGGAATCTGCCTGAGCCGGTATTCAAGTCCTTTCATTATCTGGGAAGCATGACTACGCCGCTGGCGATGCTGTTCATCGGTATTGCCATGAGCAAAACCAGTTGGGAAGAAATTGCCGTAGGCAAGGAGCTGGTAGTTGCTATGCTGGGACGCTATTTAATCTGTCCTTGGATAGTTTTCCTGATCCTGCCGTTTTTCCATCTGGAGCCGATGATGGAAAAGGTATTTGTAATTATGGCGGCGATGCCGGCGATGACCAATACGGCGATTGTGGCCAAAGGCTATGGCGGCGATTATAAATATGCTGCCATGCTGACGGCGGTAAGTACGGTGCTGGCGGTCTTTGCAATACCGTTTTATATGTGGCTGGTACACTGAAAAATATTTGCTGTTATAAATGTCACTGTTTGTGATAAAATAAGCATAGAGTGGTTTAAAATATAAATGTTGCAAATGAGGAGGACTGAATTATGGAGTATAACAAGCTGTCTGACGAAATAATTGCCAAGCTGCAGGCCTTGGTTGGCGTGCAGAATGTAGTGACGGATGCAGGGCAGATGGAAATATATGCCCATGATGAAGTAACTGACCCGGCTTATCATCATATGCCTGAGGCTGTCGTATTTGCGGAAAATGCACAGCAGGTGGCGGCTGTGGTCAAGCTGGCGAATGAATATCACTTCCCGGTTGTGCCCCGTGGCGCAGGCACAGGTCTTGCCTGCGGTGCAGTGCCCATTTACGGCGGTGTAGTGCTTTCGCTCGAAAAGATGAATAAAATTATCGAGGTTAATGCCGATGCTATGTATGCGGTTGTAGAGCCTGGCGTGCGCACATCGGACCTGCAGGCTGCGGCTGCAGCCAAGGGTGCCTTTTATGCGGGCGACCCCTGTAGCGGTGATTCCTGCTTTATCGGCGGCAATGTGGCAACCAATGCCGGCGGCAACCGCGCGGTTAAATACGGTACTACGCGTCATCAGGTATATGCCGTTGAGGTGGTAAATCCTACCGGCAAAATCGTGCAGCTGGGAGCACGCCTGCAAAAGCAGACTACAGGCTATTGCCTGGAGCAGCTGATAATCGGCAGTGAGGGTACCCTTGGTATCATCACGCAGATTACAGTGAAGCTGCTGCCGTTGCCTAAGTACAGCATGGATCTGCTGGCGGTTTTTGAATCCCCTGAGGATGCTATCGGCACGGTAAACAAGCTGATTATGGCCGGTATTATGCCTACTTGCGTAGAATACATGGATAATATCACTATCAAATCCGTAGAGCGTTACCTCGGTACAACACTGCAGGGCAGTGACAAGGGCAATTATCTTATCGTAGAAGTGGAAGGCACCAGCGAGGATGACTTGGATGAAAAGGCTTGTACGATGGATGAAATCTGCTCGGAAAACGGTGCCGGCGATGTGCTGGTAGCGGAGCACGATAAAATTTGGCAGGCACGCAAGGCCTTCGCCGAAGCAGTGCGTGCGGAAAGCCTGATTGTCTGCAAGGAGGACGTTGTCTGCCCGGTAGATCATGAGCCTGCGCTGTTGGCGGAAATTTTGCGTCTGGCCGATAAATATCAGCTGGTAACACGCATAGCCAGTCATGCCGGGGACGGTAATATCCATCTGAATATCCTGAAGCAGGAGACAGAGGATTATGCGGACTGGGATGCCAGAGTCAAAGCCAACCAGCAGGAGCTGTACCGCTTTATTTACGCACACGGCGGACGCTTGAGCGGTGAGCATGGCATTGGTTATAAACGCAAACAGCTGATGGAGGAATTCACTAATCCCGATGAGCTGGAAATGATGCGTGCGATTAAAAAAGCCCTGGATCCCAATAATATCCTGAATCCGGGCAAAATTTTCGATATAGAGTAGCATATATTAAGCAAAAGGGCATTGCCGAGAGGTGATGCCTTTTTTGCTGCAGTAATTTTTTGAATATAACGCATAAACTATATTGGAATTTGGAAATACGTTCGCAAAGAGTCAGCAAACAACAAACAAAAATTCATAAAAGTGTTGACAAAGTTCGTGTGGCGCACTATAATATAAGCAAACAGAGATTTATTGGGCGGTGATGGATATGAAAAAGTTTTTAAGTATTATCTGTTGTGCTTGCTTCCTCTATGCCGGATATAGTGCTGTGTTTGCTGATGAACCTGTTTATAAGGAATATACGGTGACTGTCGCTGAGGGCGAAACGCTGTGGGAAATTGCCGGTCGTCATACAGAAGCGCGTGAGGATGTGCGTGAAGTCATTTTCCGCATTGAACAGGCGAACAAGCTTAACTCCAAACATATTTATCCCGGTCAGGTTTTGAAGGTGCCTCTGCGCGTTCATGATAACGGACTGATGGTAGCGGAAAGATAGATGAGAATATAAAATATAATAAGCAAAGAAATAAGAAGGCTGTTGTATCTGCAGGGTGGTACAACAGCCTTTGGTGCTTTCAATAAAGTATAACTCAGCAAGAACATCTGCATTATGACCTTTAAGGATACGGTTTGGCAATGGAAAATGCGAGTTCCGGGCAGTAACAATCTCGTTACTTTAATTTCACAGAATGATTGCAAGGCTTTTGACGTTGTTTGTCGAATATAATAAGTATTCGAGGAGGTATGCGTTATGAGAAATAAAAAATGGATTGCGGCAGCACTTGTGTGCGGCTTTGTGTTAGGTAACAGTATGCCTGCAGCGCAGGCCGGTATTTTGGATAAGGTTCTCAAGGGCGGCGTTATCGGTTATGCTGTAGATGCTACCGCTCCGGCACTGAATAATGCAATTAACTCTGTAACGGCTAAGTATGGTGTAAGTTCGACGGATGCTACGAAAGTAGTACCGGTTATTTCTGTCGGTGACGGCAGCCGTGCCGGTGCGGCGCAGGTTTCCGGCCCGCAGTCTAAGGTTGATCAGGTGAAGGCAGCGCTGATGATTGAGCAGACGTTGTTGGGTGTGCGCTGCAAGGTGCTGATTCCGGTAGACAATGTGTCCTATCAAAATGTTAACCGTGTACAGGGCGTGGGCGTGAGCGCTTCGCTGGACGTAAAGATTTAAGAAGAGTGAATTTGGCATAAAAAGTTGCTGGGACATAACTCAGCCTTAAATAGAAAAACCGGTGGAATTTTACTTGACGGTAAACCTCCACCGGTTTTTTAGTACATAAAGAACATAACAAGCTTTTCTGTTAGGCTTAAATAATCGGCGATACGTTCAATGCCATCGGGCCGTGTTTACCGCGTGACAGATGATAGGAAACACGCTGGCCTTCCTGCAGACAGCGATAGCCGTCGGAACGGATGGCTGAAAAATGCACGAAAACCTCTTGTCCGTTGCGTGCCTCTATAAATCCATAGCCTTTGTTATTGTTAAACCATTTTACTGTACCAATACTGAGCATAATTAAGCACCTTCTTTGACAAATATTATACTAACAGCTGTTGTAATGGATTATAACATACAATCTTGCAGAAAACAAGAAAAATTCAGAAAATTAAAACGAAATAATTAGAGTAAGAAAAAATCTTACTCTAAGATGCTCCATTTGTCGAAAATATGCAGCTTGTTGCTGTAAAGCTGTATCCAGCGGCCGACGAGGATGGCTGAGGCAATCGTGCCTACGCCTACGCCGCGCATAGCACCGAAGTGCATAAAGGAAATTGCCAGACTGATAGCAACGAGTGTGCAGTCGAAGCAGTTTTTGATGATGCTGAATTTAATTTTGCTGACGAAGGCGATAACCAAGACGAGGCCCTCACCGGCAGCAACAAAAATTTTAGCGCGGATGCAGAGAAATACGCCGAAGGCCAGAAGAATAGTGCTAAGAATACAGTCAAACCATTGCCAAAACAAGGTATCCGGTGCTACCCAGCTCAACAGGCTCATCGAAAAATCTATGCAGTAGCCGAAGGCGAGCAGTGTTGCCAACTGGCCCAACAGCTTACGCCAGTAAAATTGCCGAAGCAGGATGGGCTGGGCGATGATAAAAAGTAAATTCATGACGATGGTTATTTCACCTATGCTCCAGGGCATGAACATACTCATAACCCATGGTACGCTGGAAATAGGTGAAGTACCTAAATCGGCCTTACAGGAAAGAGCGATGCCGAGTGTCATGGTAAAGATACCGACGAGAAACATGCAGCAGCGCTGCGGAAAATATTGCTTGTGCAAGCTAAAACCCCTCTTTGAAAAAATAAAATAAAATACGCTTATGTACAGCAGTTAATGCTATACAAGAGCGCTATTAATATTATACCATTTTTGTATGAAATGCGCAATACTGCGCTTTGTAAGGCGTAAAGCCTTTGCTTTTCAGCGGTTGATGTAGTACAATAATATATTGAAGAAATATATCCATAAAGGAGGATACTCTGTGATTCGTAAAACATCTGCCATGGTTGAGGCCGGTATTTTAGCTGCCGTTGCCATCGTTATGGCTTTAATAAGTATGTATGTGCCTGTGCTGGGCGCTTTCGTTAATTTTGTCTGGCCCTTGCCTATCGTCATCTGCGGCTGCCGTCATGGATTGAAGTGGAGTATTATGACGCTGCTGGTTGCTACCGTGATTATCGCGATGATTATCAGCCCGATTAATGCCTTTTTCCTGGCGGCGATTTTCGGCCTTTTGGGCTTGATTTTGGGCGAGTGTATGCGACGCCATCTGCCGCCGATGAAAATGATGCTTTACGGCAGTGTCGGCGCAGTTATTGCGCTTATCCTGAATATCGTTCTGAGCTTCTGGGTACTGGGCATTGACCCGATTGAGATGATGTTCAGCTCCTTCCACCAAAGCCTGGAGCAGCTGACGGTTTATTACCGCGAGCATGGCATGAGCGAGGCCGATATCAAAAAGACTGTCGACGGTTATGCCGAAATGCTGCGTATGATGCGCATTATTATGCCGGGTGCTTTTCTGATGTGTGCGCCACTGATGGCCTTTGTGAACTATATGGCTGCCAAAAAGATTCTTACGAAGCTGGGCGAAAGCTTTCAAGCCTTTCCTCCGTTTACGATGCTGCAGGTTCCTGGATGGATTTTGTGGCCTTATGCTGCGTCTTTGTTTGCGGTAACCTATTACTATCAGCATGATCAGGCAAGCTGGATGTATACACTGTCTGTCAATGTGCAGACGGTCTGCAGCTTTGTGCTGGTTTTGCAGGGCATCGTGCTGCTGTACTGGTTTGTAGACACGAAGCATAAGCCGCGCTGGTGGGCAAATATCGGTATAGCGCTGCTCTTTATAGTGCCTATCTTTACTCAGATTATGGTTTATGTAGGTGCCTTTGATATTGTTATGGACTTCAGGAAAATCCGTCCTGCAAGCAGATTCAGAAAACAAAGGTAAAGTTCGGCAGCTGTGCCGGATTTGAGGTGAAAATAATGTTCAGTAGGTTTAACCGGAATATGAATTCCAAAGCGGATACTAATATTTATTTGCTAATAATTGTGCTGCTGGCAATATTAGTCTGCTATCTGCAGCCCAAGCTGATTTTTCCTGCACTGATTCTTTTTGGTGTTATATACTATTTCAGCCGCCAAAATCTTATTAACAGGGAAATCTTCTTCAGCAGTTATCTGGATAATATTATCCGCAATATTGAACGTACCAACCATTTTGCGGTGCGCAAGCTGGATGTAGGCATTGCAGTTTTTTCCAAAGATGGCAAGCTGCAATGGAAAAATGAATTATTTGCCGCCTGGACAGGCAAAAGTAATCTGGAGGGCAAAAAGCCTGAGGAAATTCTGCCGTTGGCACAGAATGCTTTTGAGCTGATGAGCGTGCGTGACGGAGAGCAGGTTATTCAGATTGAGGACCGCTATTATCGTATGCGCTATTACAGTGTAGAAACGCAGGAGCATCACAGTAAAAAGGAAAATACCTCCAGCGGCCTGATGCTGTATCTGACGGATATCACGGATTATGAGCTTTTGCGCCAGAAATACAGCAATGATAAGCTGTGCCTAGCCTATGTGCGCTTTGATAACTATGAAGAGGTTATGCGCGGGCTGAGCGAAACCAATATGGCCAATTTGAATGGCGAAATCAATGAGCTGCTGACAAAGTGGGCTGCCTCTAAGCAGGGCTTTATCTGCCGCATGAACAAGGAAAGCAGCCTGATGGGCTTTTCCATGTCTGCCGTAATGGATATGATGGAAGATAAGTTCATGATTCTGGATAAGGTTCGCGAAATCCGCAGCGGCAATAAAATTCCGCCTACTGTAAGTATAGGCGTAGCCTGCGACGGTGTTACGCTGGAGGAGCTTATCGGCAATGCCAATAAGAGCCTGTATCTGGCATTAGGCCGCGGCGGTGACCAGGCTGTTGTTATGAAGGATAAAAATACGCAGTTCTTTGGTGGCACGAGCAGTGTTGGTGCCAAAAGCACGCGTGTACGTGCGCGTATTGTGGCACAGACGATTCATGAGCAGATGCTGCAGGCTGACCGTATCTTTGTTATGGGACATGTCAATGAGGATTATGATGCCATCGGCGCTACTATTGGTATGGCTAAGCTGGGCTTGTCGCTGGGCAAGGAAACCTATATTGTCAGCAGCGAGCATAACGCTTATTATAAGCGTATTACCGAGGTTCTGGATAATGAGAATATAATTCTTTCGGCTAACGAAACAAAGTATATAGATATTATGCGGAGCGGTGCCGATGCTTTGCCGCTGGTTACCAATAAGAGCCTTCTGATTATTGTCGACCATCACCGCGAGGTGCTTTCGGCTAGCAAGGCTGTGCTGCAGGCAGCTAAGAACCGCATTATTATTGACCATCATCGTCGTGCCGAGGATATTATCGGCGATACAACGCTGCTGTATCTGGAACCCTCCAGCTCGTCTACCAGTGAGCTGGTAACGGAGCTGATTGGTTATTTTGATGACAGACTGGATATTACGCTGGCGGAGGCAACTGCCTTGTATGCAGGCATTGTCCTGGATACGAAAAACTTTAATGTGCAGACAGGCGAGCGTACCTTTGAGGCTGCCGCTCTGCTGCGCCGCTGCGGTGCTAATCCGAATCTGATACGCCAGCTGTTTAAGGATGACTTGAGCTTTGTACAGCAAAAGGCCAAGCTGATAGCCGGAGCAAGAATGCCGATACCCGGTTTGTCTATTGCAATTATGCGTAATGCAGATAATGATACTATGTCTTCCGTGCTTGCCGCGCAGACAGCTGATACTCTGATTACCATTGAGAGTGTAGCTGTAGGCATGGCAATTGTTGAATATAAAGATGGTTCCCTGAGCATAAGTGCCCGCAGTGACGGCAGCGTCAATGTGCAGGTAATTATGGAAGAGCTGGGCGGCGGCGGTCATCAGACGGTGGCCGGTGTGCAGCTGGCAAATAAACGTGCCAGGGATGTAGAAGCGCAGATTATCGCGCTGACTAAAAAACAGTTAGAGGAGTGTCGAACAGATGAAAGTAATTCTTTTACAAGATGTTAAAAGCTTAGGCAAGAAAGGTGAAATCGTAGAAACCGCCGAAGGTTATGGCCGCAACTACCTGCTGCCGCGTAAATTGGCTAAGGAAGCTACCGCTGCTAACCTTAACCAGGCTAAACAGGACCAGGCAACCGCTAAGCATCGTGCAGCTCAGGCTAAGGATGAGGCTGTTGTTTTGGGCGCACAGGTAGAAAAGGTTGTAGTAACCATGAAGGTACGCGTGGGTGAAAACGGTAAAATGTTTGGCTCCGTAACCTCCAAGGATGTTGCTGAGGCTTTGATTAAGCAAACCGGTCTGAACATTGACCGTCGTAAAATCGAGCTGAAATCCGCAGTTAAAGGCTTAGGCGAATACACCGCTGTTGCTAAGCTGCATACCGATGTAACTGCTACCTTCAAGGTTATGGTAGTTGCCGAATAATTTCAGAACGAAGCTGATGCATGTGGCAGTCGCCGGTGGCGGCTGCCGCTTTTTCTTGTGAGCCCTGTTACCTTCCACTCTTGACGGCTGCAAGGGCATGATGCTGCCCTGGCTGGCGGTAGCTGGGAAAAATTAACTTTTCCTAAGTAATTTATATCACAGGTACTTCCTTTTTTGATTATTTAGGTGTAAAATATTTGCTGTTCCGCAATTATTTTTGAATACTTGCGGAATATATGAGAATACAGGTCAAAAGATGATTTTGACCGACGAGAGATTTAAAAAAAACTAAGCTAATCTGCAATGAGAATTATGAGAGAATGAGAGGGATGCAGATGGAAGTAGCAGGCTTTTTGGCCTTAGGTATTTTAGTTGGCTTATTGGGGGCGCTTTTAGGCATTGGCGGCGGTATGGTGATTGTACCGCTTCTGGTGTTTGCTTGGGATTATGAGCCGCAGCTGGCTATCGGTACTTCGGTGCTGGTGGTATTGCTGAATGCTGTTTCGGGGACTTGGGGGTATATCAGGCAGAAGAAGGCTTGCGTAGATGCGGCCTTGAAATTTGCCGTGGCTACCGTTCCCGGTGCATTTTTAGGCAGCTATGCCGCAGAATATCTGCAGGGCAGGCTTTTTTATCTGGTGTTCGGCGCTTTTTTTGTGCTGGCGGCGATAAATATGTATCGTAAGGCTAATAAGGAGGCGGCGGGTAAGACGGCCGGCGAGGTGCCGGAAGTCTATAACTGGAAGCTGGGCGTTCTTTGCAGCATCGGTGTGGGCTTTTTAGCCAGCATTTTGGGCATAGGCGGGGGTATCGTCCACGTTCCCTTTATGGTATATGTACTGAATTTCCCGGTGCACGTGGCCATTGCTACTTCTACCTGCATTTTGGCAGTTTCCTCGCTTGCAGGCTTAGTTTCGCATGCTATGTTGGGGCATATTGTGTGGACTAGCGGCTTGGCGATTGGTGCGGGCGCCTTTGTCGGTGCTCAGGGCGGTGTAGCCTTGGCGCAAAGGCTGCAGTCCGGCATTTTGATGAAGCTGGCGAGCGTATTGGTGCTGATTACCGGCATTAAATTTTTGACGAATGCTCTATAAAGTGCAGTATGTTTATAATTAAATATAGTGCAGTAATAAGAGTTCAGTTTTGCATAAAAAGGTGAGGTCAGATGCAAAAGTAATGACATCCGGAAGTTGTAAAATGCTATTGCCGTTGTTATGAAGAAGGCAGATATGTAAATGCAGTATTGAGCTTGCTGAAGATACGCAAAAGCAGTCGCAATCATCGTTGATGATAAAGCGACTGCTTTTTTTGCTGCCTGCGGCAACGCTTCATGCGTTGCTTAGCATTATGTTTGTGTAAGCTGTGAAAATACCGATATTAAAACTGAGCATAGTAAATTGACGAGAAATGAATATACTAAATGATTTAATAGTTTATGTACACGAGCATAAACGTTTGCCGGTAGTAAATTTTGCGGCAGGCGGTGTAGCAACTCCGGCGGATGCAGCACTGATGATGCAGCTGGGTGCCGAGGGTGTATTCGTAGGCTCCGGTATTTTCAAATCCGGCGACCCGGCAAAGCGTGCGCAGGCTATTGTTAAAGCAGTAACCAACTTCAACGATGCTAAGATGCTTGCAGAGCTGTCCGAGGATTTGGGCGAAGCTATGGTAGGCATCAACGAGCAGGAGATTCAGCTGCTGATGGCGGAGCGTGGTAAATAATGAGAATCGGCGTTTTAGCACTGCAGGGTGCGTTTATTGAGCACGTGCAGGCCTTGCGTCAGCTGGGCAGCTTTTATACCGAGGCTGAATTCGGCAAGTTGGGCAAGGTGCCGATGACCTTCATCCGTGCGCCTTATATTGATAGCGTGGGTGAAGGTGTAGAGGTGCTTGCTGCCGTAGATGAGCATATTGTGGCGGCACAGTACGGCAAGCAGCTGGCGCTGGCCTTCCATCCGGAGCTGGACGTTGCTAAAAGTACAGCAATCCACGAATATTTTGTCAGCCTGTGCGCTGCGAAATAATTACAGCTTCAGATAAGGCTTAAGCACGGTAAACAGTGTGTCCAAGGCCGGATACAGCTTATCATCCGCCAGACCGGTGTAATTCATCAGCAGGGTGTGCGAGCTGTCGCCGACCTTTTCATGATAATAGTCCGAAAGAAATTTAATCTGGATGCCCTTGGCGGCTGCAGCCTGCACAAGCCGGGAATCCTTGGCGTCGGTAGCAAGATGCAGCAGAAAATGCAGACCGCTGTCCTCGCCTTCTACCGTAAGTGCGGGAGCAGCGTCGGACTGCGTCAGGTACTGCAGCAGGCGGTCGCGTTTGCTGCGGTAGTAGGTGCGCATGCGGTTGATGTGGCGTTCAAAATAACCGTCCTCGATAAATTTAGCGAGCGTAAATTGCTCAAAATTAGATACAGTACAGGAATAAAAGCCCAGCTTGTCATAAAACAGCGCTGCCAGATGCGGTGGCAGCAGCATGTAGCTGATACGGAAGGTTGGTGCCAGTGTTTTGGAAAAGGTGTTGATATAGATAACCTTTTCTTCGGTATCAATGCTCTGCAATGGCGGAATAGGCTTGCCGAACAGGCGGAATTCGCAGTCGTAATCATCTTCGATGATATAACGGCTGCTTTTTTTTGCTGCCCAACGCAGCAATTCGTAGCGACGGCTGACGGGCATGACAATACCGGTAGGAAACTGGTGCGAGGGGCTGATGTGCAGAATATCGGCACCGCTGTTTTCCAGAACGTCGGCGCGGATGCCCTGTGCGTCCATGGGCAGATAACGGCAGAAAACATCGTTGGCCTGATAAGCTGCTGCCAGCTGCGGATAACCGGGGTTTTCCAGTGCATAAACGTGGCTGCGTCCCAAAAGCTGCACGATGAGGTTATACAGTGTCTGTGTGCCTGCGCCGATGATAATCTGCTCGGGCGCAATGTTCAGGCCGCGGAACTGGTAAAGATGTCGGGCGAGTGCCTGACGCAGCGGTAAAACGCCGCCGGCACTGGTATCGCTGATGAGGGCGTGCTCGTCCGCTGTGGTGAGCGTGTTGCGCAAAAGGCGCGCCCAGATGTTATAGGGAAAGGTGTCCGGCGGAACGCTGCTTTTGGCGAAGCTGACGCCTGGTGCCTTTGTCTGTGTCTTAAGTGCAGGTGCTGCCTCGCGCTCTGATTTTACTGGCAGAGGCTGCTGCTCAATGCGCGCCACGTAGTAACCGCGCTTGGGCTGCGAATAGATATAGCCTTCGACAACGAGCTGGGCGTAGGCATTCTCCACGGTGATGAGGCTGATGCCTAAATTTTTGGCCAGCATGCGCTTGGAGGGCAGCTTTTCCTCGGCATGCAGGACGCCGTTGGTGATATCATTTTTGATGCATTTGTAAAGGTGGGCGTACATGCTCTCACCCTGTAAATCGGCAAAGCTGTAGGTTAGCATAGCAGAAAATCCTTTCTGACAGAAAAGCCCAAGAATAATTTTTGACTATAATGAAATTCGGTATATTGGATAAATTGATAAGTTCAGATGAAAATATCATACTATGTATCGGCCGAAAAGTAAAGCAGATGGAAAAATAGCCGAAAATAATAAAAAATTTGCTTCTTCCTACCCGAAAAACGCTTTTGGGGTAGGGGCAAATTGCCGGGTTTACCTTATAATAAAATTACCAAAAATACAGTAACTGCAGGAAATGAGGTGCTACTATGAAAAATTTAAAAAAGCTGACACTCTTACATTCCAATGACCTGCATGGTGATTTTCTGGCTGAAAGAATTGATAATAAGCTTGTCGGCGGCGTATCCATGCTTTCCGGCTACATCAATAAGGTAAGAGCAGAAGAAGAGAATGTTATCTACTGCATCGCCGGAGATATGTTCCGTGGCTCCGTAATTGATGCGGAATACAAGGGCGTATCGACCATTGAGATTATGAATCTGCTGGGACCGGACGTTGTGACCATTGGCAATCATGAGGTAGATTACGGTCTGTCGCATCTGCTGTTCATCGAAAAATGCGCTAACTTCCCGATTATCAATGCGAACTTTCACATCCGCACGAATAATAAGCGTCTTTTCCAGCCGTTTTATATCGCGCATATCGATGGTATGAAGATTCTTTTCATCGGCATCATTACCGAGAACGTACTGGCGCAGACGAAGATGGATAAGGTAATCGGTTCCTTTGTAGATATCTGCGAGGCGGCAGAGGAAATCGGCCGTATTTGTAATACCTACAATCCAATCGATATCGATTTTACGATTATTCTTACGCATATCGGCTTCGAAGAGGATAAAAAACTGGCGGCAATGCTTGATCCAGATTGGGGCGTTGATGTTATTATCGGCGGTCATTCGCATACCTTTTTGGAGCATCCTGTAAAGGTTAATGATATTCTTATTGTACAGGCCGGAACAGGCACGGACCAGATCGGTCGTTTTGATATCATGGTAGATACCGACCTGAATGCGGTGGATACCTATACCTGGTCGACTGTGCCTATCGATGAAACCCATTGCCCGCGTGATGAGAGCCTGGAAAACTTCATTATGCACTACAAGGATTTGACAGATAAAAAGTACGGCAGACTTGTTACCCGCTTTGCCCGCAAGCTGGAGCATCCTTCCCGAATTCAGGAAACTCCTCTTGGCAGCCTGGTAGCGGATGCGCTGCAGGAGAGCCTGGGCATCGATGTTATGCTGATGGGCTCCGGTGCAATCCGCAGCTATAATCTGGGACCGGTAGTGCTTTACAGCGATTTTACCGAATGCTTCCCCTATGATGAAGCTGTATATATGCTGCCGGTTACCGGTGAGCAGCTGACGCGCATGATTAAGCGCTTCCTGCGCGAGGAGGCCTTTACCGGCGAGCATACGGAATTTTATCAGCTGTCGCAGGGAATGCACGTAGTATGGAGCCGCAGCGGCCAGTGCTTCAAAGAGCTGACGCTGGATGGCAAGCCATTGGGCGCGCAGCAGATTTATAAGATTGGTCTGTGCAAATATCACTACAGCAGCCTGAAGCCGTTTTTGGATATTACGCTGGAGGAGGCCGAAGCCAACGGCAGAGTACGCGTGTTGGCGACTTCGTATCGCGATGTGATTGAGGAATACTTTATGACGCATCAGCATCTCAAACGTGAAATTGAGGGACGTCTGATTATTGAGGAATAAAGGTAATATAATAAGCATAAAAAAGTATCGTCCCGGCAAAAATGCCGGGACGATACTTTTTAGGGGTATGTAGGAAGAATATGATATGTAAGATGCTAATAAGGCATCTGCAAGCTTAATTATTTACCTCAGATATTAAGCATGATAGTGGCAAACAGTTTACATCTGCTGAAGAGAGTATCTACAACAGCAAATTCTTCTGCCGTATGGTTGCGTGCGCCCTGTACGCCGAGAGCGCAGATTGTAGGAACGCCTGCAGCCGTAGCATAAGCACTGTCGCTGCCGCCGCCGACTGCTTTGGCTGTAGGTTTCGGTAAATTGCATTCTGCTGCTGCTTCCTGTACTAATTTAAGCAAAGCAGCAGTACCTGGAACCTCATCCATGGATTGGAATTCCGTAGCAGTCTTGAGAACAGTTTTGGTATCGGGAACGTATTGCTTAGCCGCAATAGCCTGTAATTTGGGTAAAAATTCTTCCAGTAAAGCATAGTCGGTATAGCGTGTATCGCAGGTTAATTTTGCGTAGTCCGGTACGGCGTTGCTGACTGTGCCGCCTTCGAATAAACCTACGTTAAAGTTAATACCCTTGTCGAAATCGGTTAAGGCTTCGATATCAAGGCCCTTATGCATTAATTCAATGATGGCGCTGCGGCCGTTTTGCGGGTCATTGCCTACGTGCGCACCGCGGCCATAGGCTTCCATGGTAAATTCGTATCTGCCCTTGCGTCTGGTGACAACACCCTGATCCAGGAAACCGGTTTCAAAGTTAAATGCAGCCAATGCACCCTTGCTTTCTGCCAAAATTGTTTCGGAGGCATTGCTTAAGTAATGAGCAACCTCTTCATCGCCGGCAAGGATTACTTTAATACCATGCTTGGCATATTTGTTTGCCAAAAGTACTTTTAAAGCTGTCAGCATGATAACAATGCCGCCCTTCATATCAAGGCAGCCGGGGCCGTAGGCTTTTCCGTCAACAATTTTAAACGGACGCTCTGCTGCAGTGCCGTCCTTGAATACGGTGTCCATGTGACCTAATAAAACGATAAAATCTTTACTGGTATCGCCAATTTTGCCGACAAGTGTGTTGCCTGCTTTTTCAAATTCTACCTGAGTTGTAGCAAAGCCAAGTGTTTTTAAAATGGCCTCGATTTTTTGTGCGATAAAGTCAACGCCTGCTTTGTTGCCGGAACCGCAATCAACGTTAACTAATTCCTGCCAAAGCTGCAGCATGTTTTCCTTTTCGGCGTCTATCTGCTGCCAAATTTTGTTTTTGTCTAATAATTTATCTGACATTGTTTTTGCCCCCTCAAAATAATAAAAGACTAATAAAGGCTAAGACCTTTATTAAAGAATACCTCTTTTCACCCAGTGTGTCAATAGGAGATGTATGTGTATATAATTTAAAAATAAAAAGACTGAGATTACAGTTTAGTGCTGAACCTCAGTCTTTGGAGGGGTATTTATAATTTTATTTTGTATATTTTGCGTGGGCGTCCTTTTGTTTCAGACATTTCCGAGCGGATGTCTTCGGCATAACCATGCTCCGTCAGGCAGGTGAGAATGCGACGGGCGCTGCGGGGCAGAATCTGCAGTATTGTGGCAAGCTCCTGCGCATTAAGCTCATCGCGTCCGTAAATTTTCAACGCATGGCAAATTTTGCTTAAGGTGGCTTGGCTGAGAGATGTCTTTTTGCTTACTGCTTCCAGCTGTGCGGAGGCATACTGATAATCTATCTGTTGTGAGCTTCCTAAAGGACCGCTGATTGTTTTGTCGTCAAGTACGACATACCAGCTGCCTTTCTGGTCGGCGCAAGCATGCTTTAAAGCAATAACGGCATTATATTCAGCCTCGCGGGCGCTGTTGCCTATACCGATGCCGCAAGCACGCAGGCTTTTGTTTAAATCGCGCAGAATCGGCAGTTCGGGCAGACTGGTGAAGCTGTTGGTGAGCTGCTCTAAGCTGCCGCGCGTGGTGAAAATATAAAAATTACCTTCGTTGGCGGGCTTCAATGAGCCGCTGATGTTTTTGGTGTAGCTGATGAGCTTTTGCGAGATAGCGATTTCCCGGCTGTATAAGTCATCTACGGAATAAAAATTATCTTTATCTCCCAGCAGATTAAAGCTGAATACTTGCACGGCAATTTGGCCTTCCCGGAGTTTTTTTATACGGAATTGCGTTAAAATTACGTTTAAAATATTGCGTACGGTAACACGCACCGGCATAATACAGAAGGTCGGAATGCCTTCTGACTCCAATAGGCTCTTCACATAGCAGCTTCTGGTGACAGCAGCTTTAGTGATGCCTTTTTTAAAGAGCTCACGATGAAAAGCAGCATATCCGTTGAGCGATAAGGCACCATGTTCATCGGATAAATGATTAATAACGTTATAGTTTATCTGCATATCATCCAGAGCGCGGGTAATGTCATAATAGGGGATTGTATCTATACTTAATTCATCTATTTTAAAGCCTTGGTAAATAGCAGTGCAGAGTGTTTTATAAAAACTGGCACCGCGGTAAGGAATATAGTAGACGGGATTTTGTGCCTGCCCCCAATTTTTTATATGCAGATGATTTATCTGGTCAAAGACGAGCCAGGAGTCAACGTTCTGTTGGTGGTTATCGATAATATTCAGTGTATGTGTTCCGTCGTCATCAATGAATGTATAAATTTCGTAGTCATTATATTCTTCTATGACTTCCTGAAAGATGTTTATGTTCGCTTCTTCGCCGATAACGCCTAGCCTTATTTTCATATGAACCTCCAAGGAATAAAGAATGGATTGTTTGTTATTCCTTATTATAGGATATATTATACACTGAATATAGTTTCGATAAAAGAATTTATTGCTGTTCTAATTCTTTTATTCTATCGATTGCAGCAAGTCCGCAGCCGATGCCGTGGTCATGCAGTGCCAGCAGCTTATGCGGCTTGATATCGAATTTATCAATCGTAAGCGGAATCTGCGGGCGGATGATGACAGCCTTGCCCTCACGTTCCATTTTTTCGACAGCCTCCAGCTGCTTGTTGTAGAGCTTAGGACGCTGCTCCATGATATCCCACAGCTTGGGATATTTTTTATAAACGGATTTGAGCAGAAATTTGGGCACGCCTTTTTTCTTGCGGTAGCCTTCGTTGCGTGTGAGTACTACAATCAGCTTTTCGTAGCCTGCGTCGAGTGCTTTTTGGTAGGGAATGGGTGCCAGCAATGCACCGTCGAGCAGCGCACGGCCTTCATGCTTGACTACAGGGGCAACGAAGGGCATGGAGGAAGAAGCGCGCACAGGAATAAAGTCCTGACCCATTGCTTCCTGGTCGTACCAGACGCTTTCGCCGTTGACGATATCGGTAGCAGCTACCTGCAGTATGCCGGGATAGGTACGGTAGGCTGCATAGTCAAATGGGAGCAGCTGCTTGGGAAGCTCCTTGAAGATAAAGTCAAAGCCGAAGATGCTGCCGCTTTTAATCCAGTTGCGCACGCTGAAGTAACGCTTATCGGTGACGTAGTGTTCGATAATCTGACGTGTGCGCAGCGGTTGGGCAGACATATATGATAAAATATTGCAGGCTCCGGCAGAAACGGCGGTGATGTAGGGAAATGTGAGCTGATGCGCCAAAAAGGCTTCAAACACACCGGCGGAAAACATTCCCCGCATGCCGCCGCCCTCCAGAACGAGAGCTGTTTTTTGTAAATGCATAGTAAAGTCCTCCTAATTGCTATTATACACTAGCGGTGGAGAAATACCAATAAAATGTATGGAGGATAATTACATAAAACAAGGAGTACTCTCTTGTAGAATACAGAAGTGTTTAGCCTTATCAGACACTGACGAATTTTATGAAAGCGCATGGGCCAAGAGTTTACTAGTATCGGAACATATAAAAGACGATATACTTAACGCAAGCAAATCCCATTAAAACGGCTTTAGGAATAATTTTTTTGTGAAATTGTTGACAAATACGTGAAAGTGATATAGAATATAGGCATCGAGAGACTATGAGAGAAAAAACAATTTCGTGTATATGTCCATAAAAACGAATAATGGAGACTGAGTGATTATGAGAAATTTCATTCAGTCTCTTTTTGCTTTTTTAAGGGTAAACATGAAATTAGTCAAATGAGATAGTATTTTGAGAGAACAACTAAAAAAACTGATTGAGGTGCCTGCCTGGTGCAGGGTAAATTAGGGAAAGCAGTGAAAATCTGCTACGGTCACGCCACTGTGATGCTTCTTGAAGTTAGCTTTAAGTAGTTAAATCAGATCGCAGCCTTGATTATGTTATATATTTCTGCGAGAGACGGAGTGTATACGAGATATCTGTGCTTAGATGTATTGTATCCTTTTCCGCCGCAAGCAGAAAAGGATATTTTTATTTGCTGTGATGTCCGGAAATTACTGCAGTAAAGATGTCCGAAATTATAAAAATTATTAAATTTTCTTATAAGATGAAAGGAGACTAATTAATTATGAGCGTTGAACTTTATGCGTTGTTTTCTTACGCATTTACCGCAGCAATTGCTCTGGTTATGATTGGTGCTGTAGTACTGCTCAACAAGATTATGGGCAGTAGTAATGATGAAGGAGGTATGGAATAACAATGGACGGAAATATCGTTGCACAATTATTCCCTGGCATCGCGTCTTTTATGGTTCAAGATACAACCATTGCTATTGCCAGAATTGCACTTATTGCATTTGGTTTTATTTTAGCTTACTTGGGCTTTAAACGTATCCTCGAGCCGTTGATTATGGTGCCGATGGGTATTGGCATGATTTGTATTAACTGCGGCGTACTGTTCTTGGATGGCGGCAAGCTGGGTACCCTGTTCCTGGATCCGTTGGTTTCCGATCCTGCAAAATTGGTTGATATTATGCAGATTAACTTCCTGCAGCCGATTTACAACCTGACCTTCAGCAACAGCCTGGTTGCCTGCGTAGTATTCTTGGGCGTTGGTGCAATGTGCGAAATTGGCTTTATTCTGGCTAACCCCTGGACTTCCATTATCATCGCAATCTTTGCTGAATGCGGTACTTTCGTAACTTTGGTTTTAGGCGTACATCTTGGTCTGACACCTCCGGAAGCTGCAGCAGTTGCTTCTATCGGCGGTGCTGACGGACCGATGGTTCTGTTCACCTCTCTGATGCTTGCTCCGCACCTGTTCGTTCCGATTTCTGTAATTGCTTACCTGTATCTGTCTCTGACTTATGCCGGCTATCCTTGGCTGGTAAAATTAATGGTTCCGAAGGCTTTGCGCGGCAAAGATATTATGTACTATGCTCCGGAAGTTCCGAAATCCAAAAAATTCATCTTCATTCTGGTATGCTGCGGACTGCTCTGCCTGCTGCTGCCGATGGCTGCTCCGTTGATTATGTCCTTCTTCCTGGGTATGGCTATTAAAGAATCCGAAATTGTACCTTACCAGGATTTGGTTGAAAATACCCTGCTGTACACTGGTACTCTGATGCTCGGTCTGCTGCTTGGCACTCTGTGCGAAGCTTCCACCCTGCTGAACCCGAAAGTAGCTCCGTTGATTGTTCTGGGCGTTCTTGCTCTGGCAGTTTCCGGCGCAGTTGGCATCCTTGGCGGTTACGTTGTTTACTGGTTCAAGAAAGGCGACTTCAACCCGGTTGTTGGTATTGCCGGTGTATCCTGCGTACCGACCACTGCTAAAATTGCTCAGCATGCTGCTGAGGATGAAGATCCGTTCTCAGTTGTTATGCCTGTTGCAATGGGTGCCAATATCGGTGGTGTTATTGTATCCGCTATCGCTTGCGGCGTATTCATTGCAACCATCGGTCTGGTTAAATAATTAACCTGATAAAGTATTATGAAAATACAGCTCCGAGAATTTGATGTATTGAAATCAACAAATGAAACTGCTGTAGCTATGGCCCAAGAGGGCGCTCCCGAAGGAACCGTTATTGTTGCTGCCAGGCAGGAGGGTGGACATGGCCGTATGCAACGTGTCTGGAGTTCGCCGCTTGGTGGCCTATGGTTTACCGTTATCCTTCGACCGCAAATCAATCCCCAATATGCTGCTCAAATTACCTTGCTTGCAGGCGTTGCTGTGTCTAAGGCCGTACGCAGACTGTATGATACGGAAAGCGTGCAAATAAAGTGGCCTAATGACCTGCTGTTAGACGGTAAAAAAATCTGCGGCATTCTTTCTGAGCTACAGCTTGATGAAAACGGCGTAATAGATTATGCTATAGTTGGTATTGGTGTAAACGTGGCGCTGTCAGCTGCAGACTTCCCTGCGGAAGTAGCTGCAACTGCAGCTTCCCTCAATGCCAGCCTGCATAAGGACTTTACCTGCGATCAGGTGCTGGCTGCTATTATGGAAGACTTTGGTATCTTGTATGACAAGTGGCTGCTGCTGGGAGCAGATGTCGTGATGAAGGAATGGCAAAAGCTTAATTGCACAGTAGGCAGACATGTATTGGTGAAAGATAACGACCAGGTTATTTTTGCCGGTACAGTAACAGCCGTAGATGAAGAAGGTGCAATTATAGTGCGCAATGAGCAAGGGATAATCCAAAGCTTTAACTTTGGTGAAATAAGTATCCGCTAAATGCTTTGTAGATTTTTTTGAGAAGAGAAGGAGTGATTGAGATGACGGCTAGTAATGCTCCAGGTTTCCTGGGAAATAGTATTGCGAGCCCTGGAACCGCAGCAATGATGCTGGCTTTGACTCAGACTATTTATGATGAGGAGCTGGCCAAAAAGCTGGTGGCGAAGAAAGGGCTAAAAGCTGTAGTCACTGAGGTGGGAGGCAAAACCAGTTTTTATGATTTCAATGAGAGAATTAACCGGGCTGTTATTGGGGCTTGTTTAAATTCAGGACTTATTGAAAAAAAGAGCAATGATATTCATGCAGTCATTCATGCTACATAAGAGGCTAAAAGAGGTCTATTAGTGAGTGTTAGCACAAGTTCAAGCCTGGCAATGAAAATTGCTATAGTAAGAAATGAGCATTGGATAGCAGTTGCCTTGTTTGGAAAATCTGCACTGCATTACATGACTAATCATGAACGTGCAGGGTTAGGCGTAATGCATATATAAATGCATATATTATCGGACTGAATCACAATTAAAATTTCATATTGGTGATAGAGAGAGCGAGAGCAGACAGTCAGTTTAAGTGGCTGTTAACCTTAAGCTCTCTTTTTTGTCCGATTTATTATATGAAGCTTTTCTTAATTCAGAAAGGAGAGACCGTAATGGAGTTCAAAAAAGTTACCCGTGAGTGGGACACTCTGAAAAAGGACGCAATGGAGCGCGCAAAAAATGCTGCTCCGCTGGTCAAGGAAGGGAAAATTGTTGATGCAAAAGATACAGTTGCTTTGCTGGAAGCTGTTATCAAACCTTACGACAAGGTTAACATCGAAGGCAACAACCAAAAGCAAGCTGACTTCCTGGCAAAATGCCTGTGCCAAGTTGATCCCGCTAAGATTCATGATCTGCACATGGTTCAATCCGTGTTGACTCTTCCTGAACATCTGGATGTATTCGAAAAAGGTATCGCTAAAAAGCTGGATATGTCTTTCTCCGGTCCGCAGGCTGGCCGTATTGCACAATTCCTGCAGGAAGGCAAACTGGAGCTTGGCGCTATCCACACCTATCTGGAATTATATGGCCGTTATTTTGTAGACTTGACTCCGCGTGTTGCCCTCGTTGCAGCTACTATGGCTGACAGAGAAGGCAATCTGTTCACCGGCTTCAGCACCGAGGATACTCCGGCAATCGTAGAAGCAACTAAATTCCGCCAAGGCATTGTTATCGCTCAGGTAAACAAAATCGTTGACAAGCTGCCTCGTGTTGATATCCCCGGTGATTGGGTTGACTATGTAATCCAATCTCCGAAACCGTTCTACATTGAGCCTCTGTTCACCCGTGACCCGGCACTGATTACCGATGCACAGGTACTCAAAGGCATGATGGCAATCAAAGGCATTTACGGTGAATATGAAGTAGCTTCCCTGAATCATGGTATCGGCTTTGATACCGCTGCTATCGAACTCTTGCTGCCGACCTACGGCGAAGAGCTTGGCCTGAAAGGCAAGATCTGCAAGAACTTCATCTTGAATCCGCATCCGACTCTGATTCCTGCAATCGAAACCGGTTGGGTAGAATCCGTTCACTGCTTCGGCGGCGAGCTGGGCATGGAAGATTATGTAGCTGCCCGCAGCGATATCTTCTTCGTTGGTCCGGATGGTTCCATGCGTTCCAACCGTGCATTCTCCCAAACTGCAGGCCACTATGCAATTGACATGTTCATCGGCGGCACTCTGCAGATTGACCCGTACGGCAACAGCTCCACCGCAACCGCTAACCGTGTTGCAGGCTTCGGCGGCGCACCGAACATGGGCTGCGACCCGAAAGGCCGTCGTCATTCCTCCGGCGCATGGCTCAAATGCGGCGAAGAATATGCACTTAACAAAGAGATGTGGGGACCTGTACATCGCGGTAAACGCCTTGTTGTACAGCTGGCAGAAACCTTCCGTGAAAAACTGGCTCCTGGCTTCGTAGAAGAGCTGGATGCTTTCAAGCTGGCTAAAAACGCTAACCTGTCTATTGAACCTGTTATGATTTACGGCGATGACCTGACTCATATCATTACTGAAGAAGGTATCGCATACCTGCCGAAGTGCCGTAACATGGAAGAGCGTACTGCTGCTATCCGCGGTATTGCAGGCTTCACCGAAGTCGGTATGAAAGCAGACCCGAAAGAAACCAAACGTCTGCGTGAGCTGGGTATTATCAAGACTCCGCAAGATCTGGGTATCGATATGAGCAGAGCTAACCGCTCCATGCTGGCAGCTAAGAACGTACATGACCTGGTTGAATGGTCCGGTGGCTTGTACAATCCGCCTGCTAAATTCAGAAACTGGTAATAGGAGGAGCTTAAAATGGCATTACAAAATCTGGAATTTGAGTTTGAATCTGAAAATACCCAAACCATTAACCCGGAATGGTCCCATATGGGCGTAACCGGCTCTGGTGACCTGGAAGTTATGTTTACCAAAAAAGACCTCGGCGGCAAAGTTCAGGCTAAAGTATGCACTCCGGTAAAAGGATTTGACGCTGTTTGGGAAAAAATGCTGGGTAAATTCGTTAACGACACCGGTGTAGGCAACATCGTTATTGAAATCAACGACGATAATGCTACTCCTATCGTAGTATACATGAGATTGCGCCAGGCTCTGGCAGAAGCAACCGCAAAGGAGGCTGAATAAGATGAAAAACTGGAATGAATTGGAAAAAAGCAGCTTCTTTGATGCTAATGCCCGTGAACGCGCTGTAGGTCTGTGCGACAAAGGCACCTTTACCGAACTGCTCGGACCTCATGATCGCTTTGAAAGTCCGCATCTGCCGGTACTCGGTACTGCAGTAGAGTTTGATGACGGCACCGTAACCGGTGTTGGCCTGATTGGCAAGCACCCTGTATTCGTAGTTTCTATGGAAGGCAAATTCATCGGCGGTGCTATCGGCGAAGTTAACGGTGCGAAAATGGTTAACACCCTGCGCCTGGCTTTGAAAGCAGCTAAAGACATCAAAGCTGCTCATGCTGATGACTATGACGCTCGTCGTCCTCTGGTTGCTATCTCCTTTGAAACCGGCGGTGTCCGTCTGCACGAAGCAAATGCCGGCCTGCTGGCTCATGCTGAGGTTATGGACGCAATCCAGGATTGCCGCCGCATTCTGCCGATTGTTGCAGTTGTAGGCTCCAAGGTTGGCTGCTTCGGCGGTATGGGCTTCGTAGCTGCTGCTACCGACGTTATCGTTATGAACGAAGAAGGCCGTATCGGTCTGACCGGTCCTGAAGTAATTGAGCAGGAAATGGGCAAGGACGAATTCGACGCTTCCAACAAAGCTCTGGTATATCGTACTACCGGTGCTAAGCATAAATACATCATCGGCGACTGCAACTATCTGGTTGAAGACACCGTCGGCGATTTCAAAGCTGCTCTGGCTGAGGTTGCTGACCTCTCCATGGAGGCTATCGAAAAAATGCGCCGCATCGGCTCTCTGAAACTGGTTCAGGAACAGCAAGGTTTGGTTAAGCTGGTAGCTGAAATGCAGCCTAAGGATTCCATGGACCTGTGGAAATACTATGGTAACGAAAACCCTGCTGAACTTCCGGAAATGACTACCGAGGAATTCCTGAAAGTTGTTAAACGCAGACCGCGTGCATAAGAGAAGGAGGTAAAGAAACATGGATGAAATGGAAAACACTATGATTGGCCGTGGCCGTGATGCAATTGAAATGATTGTTGACGCAGGCTCCTTCGAAGAAAACAAAATCGGCACTGCTGAGTTCGATCCTGACTATGGCCCGGGTGCAGTAGTTGGTACCGCTAAGCTGAAAGATGAAACTGTAACTGTTATCGCAAACGATGCATATGCTTTCAATGACCGCTTCCCGGTTGTATTCGGCGGCGTAATCGGTCTGGAAGAAGGCTACAAGATGGCTACCGCAGTATACCGTACTATGGAAGCTGATAAAGATAAACCGGAAGCTGAAAAACGCCCAATCGTTCTGATCGTAGACACCCCGGGCAACGGCCCCGGCAAAATGGAAGAAATTGCCGGCATGAACAAATCTACCGGTGCTTACCAGCTAGCATTGGCTGAAGCACGCAAATCCGGTCATCCTATCGTAGCAATGGTAATCGGCCGTGCAATCTCCGGCGCATTCCTGTGCCATGGCCTGCAGGCTGACGAAATCCTTGCTCTTTCTCCGGAATTCGGCACTATGATTCACGTAATGCCTCTGACCTCTATCTCCCGTATCACTAAGATGGATATTGAGCGTCTGGAAGAGCTGGCAAAGGTTAACCCGGTATTCGCACCTGGCGTTAACTTCTTCTACAACCTGGGTGGCGTAAAAGAAATCGTTCACAAGGTTGAAAATATGCGTGATACCATTGCAAAGCATATCAAGGAAGTACAGGAGCTTAAAGCTGCCGATAAATATGAACAGCTCGGTCCTTGGGGCCGTGGCCTGGACGGCAACGAGCGTGGTGGCCGTGTAAATCGTCTGAAAGCTATGGCTAAAATGAACGAAGAGTTCGCTGCTGTTGCTGACAAATATATCAACGCATAATTATAGGAAGAAAGAAGGGGTAGTATGAAAGGTATTCTGGCTGAAATAGCATCGATGGTTAAGGACTTTGGTTCTGCGCCTACATTTGCAGAGATGCCGCGCAAGACATTAGCTGACAAAGGCATTGCGGGACCGACCGCTGCCCATACGATAGAAGAGGTTCATACTCCCCTTAATCTTGCTTATCTTACTTTTACTACAGGTTCATCTGCTTTTCAAAATATTGTCGGCATTACTTTTGCTGAACTGCCTGCACGCGTGAAGGCTTCCTTTACGGTTCTGGAGCGGGCAGGTCTTAAAGCAGGGGATAAGGTTCTTGTTACTTATCCTCCTCTGGTAAATGTTTTTAGTGGTGAAGCCTTTAAAAAATATGGCCTGCAATGGGAATTTTTGGTGCGGTCCAGCAGAGATGCTTTTTTGGCAGCGCTTTATGAATTCCAGCCGAAGGCTGTTGTAGGCGAATCTTCTTTTATCAGAGCTTCCTTAGAAGATGCTAAGCATATGGGTGTTGCGGATGAGCTGCCAAAAGATATTGTTTTGCTTACTGCTGGTACGCCTTTGGATTTGGAACTGTTGCCGATAGCGCAGGAGGTTCTGAATGCGGAGGTTCATGACTTGTATGGCTGCCAGGAATTTGGCTGGCTGTGCATGGACGGAGTGCCGGTGCGTGATGATATAGAGCTTGTAAAGCTGCCTGATAACGGCGGGCAGGATATGTATGAGCTGGTTGTAGGCGGTTTGCCTATGGGTGACAGCTTCCCGGTTTCTGAAAGCGGTCATGTATGTAACCGTAACGGTAAGGTAATTACCTATCGTCGTGAGCGTACTTATCCTGAATATGAAGTGATTGTAAAAGCTACAACACTTACTTCTGCTGTTACCTTAGGCCGTGTAGCAAGATCGATATTACGCATTAAGGGCCGCGTAGTCAAGATTAGTCCGGATGTAGTTACAGGTGCCGAGCACACTGTACTGGAATTGATACCTGATTACATTACAGCCGGCAAGCAGCAAGGCATTGTAATCGAGGGACCGGAAAAGACCAGATTCTTTGATGATCTGGTACAGGCACAGCTCGATTATCAACAGAAAGCGAAGGCGGACCCGACATGGACGAAACGCAATTAAAAAGACATAATCTGGTATTTATATCGAAGCAGGGAAAAGATAAAATCTGGAGCGATATTTCCCCATGCTATGATGGCGAAAGTAAGCATCTTGCAGAAGAGGTTTTACAGGGCAATGTGGATATTCCCGGCTTTATGCGTCGTAATGATGCGGAAAATACAGAGGGAATTGCCATTGGCTTTGTCCATCATAAACGTATAGACGGAAACCGTATACGTATAGGTGCTTTTACTGCTGCTGATGATGTAGTGACGATTATGACACCTTATGAGGTCCTGACACGCAGGGCGTTTGCCTTTACAACGCGCAACCGTTGCATGCAGATAGTGCGCCAGCTATATGAATTGGCTGACGTATTCGACCTGCAGATTGGCGTACTTGGTTCTGCTGCTCTGGAGCTGATAACAGGACTGCCGTATACAGATGAAAACTCAGATATCGATTTAATAGTCAAACCGGCCGGTTATAACCGTCTGCTGCAGTTTTATCGCGCAGCACAGGCCTGCTGTAGTGACATTAATATGGATTTTGAGCTTGATCTGCCCAATGGCTATGGTGTCAAGCTTGCTGAAATATTTATGGAAACTCAGACTGTACTTGGTAAAAGTTTAGAAGATGTCTCCTTGCTTAACCGTAAGGATGTCATGCAATATTTGAAATCTGAAAGTCTTTGCAGCTGTCAGGCTGAGTAAGACTAAAATAAGCTTTTTAATAAATTTAAAATGGGAAATTGATTCCCTAATTTTTAAAGATTAAAGGAGTAAGAAAATCATGGAAATTAAATCTCGCGTACCCGGTAAAATCGTTC
>ULTX01003886.1_pt1 | contig 36542 bp, 18 predicted proteins | sample 1958041 | NCBI WGS metagenome assembly ULTX01 (sample SAMEA4835747, study PRJEB28245) | human gut metagenome | biome: gut microbiome; material: fecal sample | place: Denmark | collected 2008
CAAATCAGGAACAGTCCGGAAAAATTGAAATGGAATTCTCCGCCATAAGCGAAGCCGGGACAAAAACCGCGCTTGGAGAACTTTCAGAAGGACTACGTCCCATAACTTGGGTGAAAGATGATGAAATAAAGATATACTTCAACGAATCGTTCACCACCTCGAAAGCTCTTTCAGATGGTGCCACAACCACATTCAAGGCAAATGTGGATGAAGCCCCGGCCTATTATGCGGTCTATCCTTCTTCTGTGGAAAGTTCCCTTACAGATGGAAGTGTCAGCGTGACAATACCGGCAAGACCTGTGGCCTCAAAAGATTTCGGTTCCATCCATTATGCGGCTGCAATTGCCAAAGACGGGAATCTGTCCTTCAAGAATCTCTGTGGATTCATACGTTTTGAAATACGGAATCCTGAAATCCGAAGCCTGATTATTCGGGGTGCCGGTGCGCAACTGCTTGCCGGAAAAGTGAGCGTAAGCTTTGATGAGAACGGAAATATCGGGACTCCGAGCATATCCGGAGGAAACTCGAGGATTATTGCCACTGTTGCCGGAGCGGGAGTATATTATATTCCTGTGCTCCCGGGAATCAATCTTGCGAATGGCGTCGGTTTCCGTTTCTATAAGGAAGGGGATGTGGTTTCAGCCAATGCTATCGAGACCGGAGTTTTCAGCCTCACGCCTCTTTCGGTCAGCCGCAGTGGGATTGTGGACCTCGGGTGCATTGACGAGCGGATTGTGACAGACTGGTATATTGCTCCGACTGCTCAAGGCACGGGTGACGGACTGTCTGCGGAAAATGCTGCAGCGGGAGTTACATTCCTCAGGAGACTTCTTGCGCAGGATGACACCAACGACAAGACCAAGGACGGTTTGGCAAAGGGCTATGGCTGCATCGGAGTCAAAGTTCACGCGGCTGCGGGAGAATATGATTTTGGAGGAGAAGAAATTGTTGTCGCTTGGCCAGGACATACTTCGGCACTGGGTACGACCATAGAAGGTGCTCCCGGAACTCTGTTCAAAAACAGCGGCAACTCCCGCTTTTTCAAGCTCGGGGCCAGGGCCGCTCTGACTTTCAATAACCTGCGCTTCACGGGCGGCAAGGCTGATATGGGCGGCGCTCTGTATCTTGGCGGAGACGATGCCACGATAAAATGTGACGGATGCGTATTTGACGGGAATCTCGGCAGTGCCGTATATCTGAATAATGCTTCGGCTTCCGCTTGGTTCAATTCCTGTGTATTCACGGGGAACAATTCAACTCCGAACGGCGATAGCCAATATATCGGACGGGCAGTTTGGACAATGACGGGGGCTGCGACTTTTTTCAATAATTGTACTTTTGGTGAGCAGGTGGCTTCCGAAAAATGTTTTGGCGACATTGAGATTCGCTCAGGAAAACTGATTTTTGCCAATTCGACGATGATTGGTTCAGCTTCGGGTGGAATCTTTCGGGTTCACACGGGAGGTGGAAACGCTTTATATCTGAATAGTCTTGTCATAAACAAGAATGGAGCGAAGGCGGCAATAAACTATAATAGTAAAAATGGCACATTCATTTCCCGTTATGTGATTTCCGGACCGCCGCAAAACAAATACAAAACATATATTGACGGTACCCCTTCCGACACAGACATAGCATATGTCAAATACGCCGACATCGGCAGTCCGGCTTTTGACGAGACTGACTTGGTCTATAAATGGGACGGAAAACTCACCGGCTACGACAAGAGAATTTCAGCGACAGACGCAGCGGAACTGATAAAGACATCAAGCCCTGAATTTCATTCTTGGTTGGAAAGCATAAACGCACTTGACAAGGACCAACTCGGAAATCCGCGCAGCCCAAACAACCGTCAGGGCTCCTGGTGTGGAAACTGAATAATCCTATATAAACTACCTTGAAAAACTCCTTGGATTTCTGCCTTGCCTCTCTCAGGCATAGCAGAAATCCAAATTTTTTGTATTCAAGTTCTCCGGATTCGTCATTCGTCAGTATCCTTCAAAATATACTTTGAACTTTGCGCTGTTTTTTCAAACTGTGGCTTTGAACTTTGCGCTATTTATGCGTCAATGTGATTTCAGGAAGAATTATCGCAGTTTCGAGATATTTGGAGGCTCCGTTTGTTTTGTCGGGATTCTCATAGTGCCAAAAAAGAAGGAAACGGATTTTGGCGGATGAAATATCGTAACCACGATTTCGGAGGAGTGATAATTTGTTTCTGAAAGCCTCTGAAAATCTCGCTACCGGTTGGGAATAGCCGTTGGTCGTTGTGTATATACGGTCCTCAATCACATTGAGGGCATCTCCGGAGCGGAGTTTTGATATTAAAGCCGACTTGCCTTTGAAAAAGTCAAGATACAGGTCTTTGTGAGACAGGTGTAGAAGAATCTCGTCAGGTTCAGGATAAGAGTTGTAATCATTCTCAATAGCCGTTCCTTGGATTTCTGCGAAAACATTTCCGTCAAAATGAATGGACAGATTTGTCTTTGCCCTTGTGATGCCGACATATATGGCGCGCTTTTCCTTGTCTGTGAGTTGTTTAATATCCTTGAGTACAAGGAATACATTGTCAAATTCACGTCCTTTTGACTTATGTATTGTCGAGACTACTATTTCGTCTTTTTCCGCATTTTGGAAATCTCCGATTTCTGATTCGCAGAGGAAATTGAAAAGATCGGACATATACCTGTTTTGCGGATATTCTTTTTCAAATGCGCCGATGCATGTTTGGACGATGTCAAGACTCTCACTTGTGGAATACCTGCTTTCCACGGAATTCTTTGTATGTTCCCAAACAGTCTCAGGAATAATAGTGGAGCAATTGGAATTCAGTTCCGCATAGAAATCGTGAAGCTCTGCCAAATCAAAAAGCCTGAAACCTTCATTTGATTGAATCAGACGGGCTTTCAGTCCTCTTTGATTGAGCATTGCGGATATCATAAGCGCATCGTCATTGGTCACGGTCAGCACAGCTGTGCATCCCGGAAGCCCTTGTTCGAGAATGTCATTTACTACGGCCTGTCCGTAACTGCACGGGGTATGACGTACAATCCTTACTTTTCCCTCGCGTTCAGCGACTGCCCGAATTGCTTCAGTTTTCAATCGGTACTTGATTGTACGGGCGAAAGTATTTGCCAAATTAATGACAGAACTCCCGCTTCTGAAATTGTCGAGCATATTATAAACGGTGGCCTTAAAATCATTTATTAACATTCCCATATATTTCGAGTCAGAACCACGGAACTCATAAATATTCTGGTCATCATCGCCTACCGCAACGACACGAATGTCGTCATTGTTACGAATCAGTTCGCGTACAAGCGCAAATTCATCCTCTCCCATATCCTGTGCTTCGTCAATCACAAGGATGGATTTTGTAATCCGACTTCTTTCGACCTGACTGCCCATTATCGCATTGACAGCTTTGTTTACGACATTTTCCGAGTCGTCGATAGAACCGATTCTACCCAAAAGGTCAAAACAATAGGAGTGAAAAGTCCGGATTTCCACATATTCTGCCGCATTGCCAATCAAATCTCTGAGTCTTTTGCGGAATTCAGTGGCTGCGGCTCTGGAAAAGGTCAGCATCAAAAGTTGTTCGGACTTCACGTCTTCCATAAGAATCAATGAGGCAAGTTTTCTCACGAGTACATAAGTCTTTCCGCTTCCAGGACCTGCCGGCACGACAATGAAACGTGAATCCTTGTCATTGATTATAGCCGACTGGGATTCTGTGAGACTGCCGAATATTTCCCGATACTTTTTCGGACTGACGTTCCTGTCCAATTCTCCTTGTTCGCGACTGTCGAAATATTTCTTGACAAATGCCTTGAAATCCATCACAAAGTAGTCGTGGACAAACTCCAAAGCGGCTCTTTCGTCAGACACCATCATATTGGCATATTTCCCCACGATGTGAATCTGTTGAATGCGCTGCCGATAGAAAGCGTCTAGATTCATATAATCCTCTTTCCTATAGCGACTTCTGTTGTCGTGATTGAGCCTTTCAATCTGAAGTTTGTTGTACAGAACCATAAATCCGCCTTCAATACTCATAATTCCGATTTTGGCGAGATAGAGAAGTGTATCTTCGACGTCCTGAATACCTGCCTTGATGTCGTTGAAAATTGAAATCTCCCTGTTGAAGTCTTCCATAAGTCCCACAAGGGAAAACTGTACAAAAATTTCATTGGACAATATATCACGAATCCCGACATTTCGGAAACGTTCTATAACGAAACGAGACAAACTGCTTCTTATTTCAAACTTTTTCCGGAGAAGATTGATGTCAACTCTAGGAATTATGTGGATATAGTCCTCTGAAAGTGACTTTTTCTCAATGTAATCCTTTATCGTCCAGTAAAAAAGCAGGGTCCGGATATCTTTTACATTGGATTTTGCGATTCCTACGGATTGTGCATTTTCGTTAAGTTCTTTTATTCCGTATTGTGTAGTCCCGGTGCTCTCTATTGCGGTAATGAGAAAACTCTCAAGAGAGAGCATCGCATCAAGTCTTGCAGAAAAAGACGGACGGAGATAAGCGGACATATCATCGTCTTTGGCGAGGATACCGCAGGCCTGCATCTTCTCAACTGCCCTGACGACTTTCCCTATTTCAATTCCGAGCATATCGGACAGGTAGTCAATCCTGGATTCGGCGGCGGTTGTTCCTGCCTTGGCACGGCTTCGTTCCGAAATCAGGGATTTGACAATGCGTACAGCATCCTGTTTTTCTTCTTCCGCAAAACTGTCGGATTTTCTGATGATTTCCGCAGCCTCATCCAGATTCTTTGGAACAATGCTTGTCGCATATATTCTCGGACTGTTCATACCGCGCTTTACATAGCCGGCATTTTCCAATGCGGCGATTGCGCTTTTTACCTTTGTCTCAACATCCCGGATTTCATCCCAACCTGCTTTGCGGGCTACTTCAAGGGCAGAAATACTGATTGTGTCGCGTTTTTGAGTCAAGCCTTTGATTGCTCTCCAAATTTGGTTTATTTCGCTGAATGTCAGCTTTGTCTGGTTGAGGAGAACAAAATGGCGGTTGAGGTCGTCATCATTAAACAGCACATAGCAATCAGCTTCCGAATGGACATCGCGTCCGGCTCTGCCTGCTTCCTGAATGTAATTCTCAAGAGAATCAGATATCTCAAAATGTACGACAAGACCGACGTCACTTTTGTCCACGCCCATTCCGAAAGCGGATGTCGCCACAATGATGCGCACCCGATCATTTATGAAATCGTCTTGATTCTGCACTTTTACCCTTGTATCCATCTGCCCGTGGAAGGCTCTCGCATTGAGACCGTCCCGAACAAGTCTCGCTGCAATCTCTTCGGCCGCTTTTGTCCTTGTAACATAGACAATAGAGGGACAAGAGCTCTCTGAAAGAAGTTCCCTAAGTGTCTGATACTTTTCTTCTTTGTCTGCGCGGTACAAAACTGTGTAGTGCAGATTTGTTCGTGTTGCGTCTGTAGTGAAACGTTTGAGGCGGAGTCCGAGGTTATCGTAGAAATAGTCCGTGATGTCACTGATAACTTTCGGCTTTGCAGTAGCTGTGAAACAAGAAACCGGAATAGGATTTTCAAGACCTTTTGCCTCTTGAATGGATTTTATGAAATCTGCGATATGAAGATACTCAATTCTGAAATCCTGACCCCAAGCGGAGAAGCAATGCGCCTCGTCAATCACAAATCTGGATAAAGTCCGGGACATCAAAATCTTCTCGATTGTTTTTGAACGCAGTTGTTCCGGAGCAATATAGAGCATCGAAGCTTCTCCGTTCCTCACCCTTTCCAAGGCGTTTCTCCTTTCCACAGGCGAGAGAAGTCCGTTTATATACACAGCATCTGAAATACCTTTTTTCTCAAGATTTTCAACTTGGTCTTTCATCAGGGACTGAAGGGGTGAGATAACGATTGTAAGCCCTCTGACAGTTTCTCCTGTGACAAGAGAAGGCAGTTGGAATGTAAGAGATTTGCCGCCTCCGGTTGGGAAGATGGCAAGTAGGGATTCACCTTCAATCGCTGCGCGAACAGCATTTTCTTGGAGTGGTTCACCGTTGAATTTTCGGAAATGTTCGTAACCGAACCATTTTTTCAATGCTTTTTCCGGATTAAAAGCGGAAGAACAGTACTCACAGTCCGACTTGCCACAATTCTTGTTTCTCAAGAGGTATATTATTTTCTCTACTGCGGGATAATTCTTTAAAACCCACGCAGGAGTTATTGAATTTCTGTCGCGAGTGAGAATGACTGCTGTCGCATATGCGAACTCAACGGGATGCTTTTTAACGAGGCTTTCGATTGCGGCATTGCTGCATACAAGGGAAGAAAGTGTCGTCAGAATGCTTTCCGATAGGCTCTTACGAAGAAACATAGGTCTCCATCCAGGTGAATAATCCGCAGATTTGTAGAAATCGTGAAAATGGGCGTCACCGGAAGTTAAATCATAATACAGCAATTGCCGCGATTCCGGAAGATTTCGGAATGCGCTGATTTCGTCTTCGTATAGAATTTTTGCTTTCTTGGCATCACTTAGTGGATTGTTCAACTCCTCCGAATCAATCTTGTCGTCCTTCATCAATCGGTGATATGGTCTTGTCGGAAAAAGCAGAGGTGAAAGGTACAGAGTATCAATGACTTTGTAATCCTTCTTAAGGAAAGGGCGAATGAATTTAAGGTCGTGCTCAAGAATATTATGACCGCAAAGATAATCGCAGTCGCCGATGAAATCTATGAAGTCGGCAATGTGGGCGGAATGGAATGACGAGTCGCCTTTAATGGCGCCCAAATCGAGAATCTTTCCATTTCCGCTGACTTCAATGTCTATGAATGCAATCTTTCCCACCGGTCAGTGAAAATCAAATCTTTATCTTTCTGTCTCGACGGATTTTCCAAACAAAGAAAATCACGAGCGAAAGGACGAATGTCACGGAACCTATCGCGTAATTCCAGCTGTTTGGGAGGTTGAAACCGATTTTTGCGATGCAGAGGTAGGTGGTGCAGACGGCTGTCATAAAGGCTGCGGGGAAAAGGGTCAGAAGGTAGGCGGAAGACCCTGCTCCTTTGGATTTGACGAGGTAAGCCGTTGCAGTCCAGAGCATAAACACGGCAAGAGTTTGATTAGCCCAGCCGAAATAGCGCCAAATAACGTTGAATCCGTCTTCATCTGCAATGTTGTACCAAAGCAGCAGGACGGCGATTGCAAAAAGCGGGATGCTGATTGCCAGACGGTTGCGTATCGGTTTTTGCTCCAAGTGAAGGAAATCCGCCACAATGAGGCGGGCACTGCGGAATGCTGTGTCGCCGCTTGTGATAGGGGCTGCCACAACTCCGAGCACTGCGAGAATGCCACCGAAAATCCCCAGCCAGCTTTTCGACACACTCACAACCACTTCAGGAGCGGCAGCACTGAGTGAGGACCCCACAGCCTCGGCACCTCCGTCAAAGAAAAACCAGGATGAAACTGTTGCCCAGATGAGCGCAACCACACCTTCAGTGATCATTGCTCCGTAGAAAACAGGTCTTCCGAGTTTCTCGTCTGTGAGGCAGCGTGCCATCAGCGGACTTTGTGTGGCGTGGAAACCGCTCACGGCTCCGCAGGCAATAGTGATGAAAAGGCAAGGGAAAATAGGCTGGCCGCTCAAAAGCCCCTCACTTTCCCCAAGATTTCCGATTCCGTCCCAGAGCTCGGGGAGTGAAGGCCATTTCACGAAGAGGCAGACCATTAGAGCCACCGCCATAAACAAAAGCGCAAATGCGAAAACAGGGTAGATGCGGCCTATAATCTTATCCACCGGAAGCAGGGTCGCCACAAGGTAGTAGAGGAAAACGACCCCTACCCAGAGCATTATCGCGGCAGTGGACCCGTCACCGGCAATATCTCCGAGTATCAGCGCCGGACTGAAGACGAAAACCGTTCCCACCAGCATCAGAACGATGATTGAAAAGGCAAGAATAAATTTCTTTGTTCCTTTTCCAAGATATTCTCCCACAATGTCAGGCAGTCCGGTCCCGCCGCCGCGAATCGAAAGCATCCCAGTGAAATAGTCGTGAACCGCCCCGGCAAAAATGCATCCGAAGACTATCCAAAGATAGGACGCCGGACCGAATTTAGCCCCCATAATGGCTCCGAAAATTGGACCTGTCCCGGCGATGTTGAGGAACTGGACCATATAGACTTTCCACGCAGGCATAGGCACATAGTCCACCCCGTCCGCCTTGCTAAGTGCCGGGGTTTTCCTCGAAGAATCAATCCCAAAGATGCGTTCCACGAGCCTGCCATAAAGAAAATAGCCCAAAAGCAGGGCAAAAAGACTGATTAGAAAAGAGAACATTGTGGTTATTGTTTTACGTACGAACCTTCCTCCGGTTTTTCCCTCCGATTTTTTCAAAGAGACACAAAATTAGCAAATTTTTCACAACCAGGCTTCTCCTAAAGAAATATTTATGGAAATCAGTTCGGCAAATATGCCTATTGGTGGGGCTCTGTCCTTGATGGAAATATAAAACCTCACGAGGTACATAATTATTTCGCTTCTTTTTCTGAAGAACAGAACTATATGCAATATCGGGAACACAGTCTTTCCTGAGGATTTTATGAGTCTTTCGTGCCGATTATGGTTAAAGCGGAAACAGAGTTTTTGCAGTTTTAAAGAATTGAGATATTTTTGTAAAAAAGTTCAGTTTTTATGAAAAAGATACAATCTGTTCCAATTTTGAATGAAATAACTCCACTTGTACCGGGGAGTTGCCTGTATGTTGTTGAACGAGAGAAAAGAAGATACGATTTTCCGATTCACGTTCATTCGGATTATGAACTGAATTTTATCCAAGGATCAAAGGGAGCATTGAGGATAGCCGGTGACTCTTTTCAGGAAATTGATGATTGGGATTTGGTTTTGATTGGCAAGAATCTTGAGCACGGGTGGAGGGCTCACAATGCGGATATGTCGAAGCAAATAGAAGAGATTACTATCCAGTTTCCTGAGACCTTGTTTTCAAATTCTCTTTTCGATGAAAGCATATTTTCTTCGATAAATGGTATGCTGTCTTTATCCACCGGCGGTTTGTCTTTTTCTGCTATTGAGATAGATAGAGTCCTTCCTATGATAAGACGTGTCGCAAGACAAAAAGACAGTTTTTATCGCTTCACTTCGTTTCTTGAATTAATGTATGAACTTTCACTATCTCGTCAATACACTATCCTTTCCAAATCCGGGATATACGCTGATGGTTTTCGTACTACAGATGCGTCAACTCGCTTGAAACAGATTTTTGATTTTATAGACAAAAACTATGGCAGAGATATGACATTGAATATGATTGCAGACGCTGTCAATATATCCGAATCCACTTTGTCACATTTCTTTAAGGCAAATACAGGGAAGTCCTTATCTTCTTATATCCTATGTGTTCGTATTGGTGCTGCGGCACAACATCTTATACGTACTCAAATGAGTGTTTCGGAAATCTGCTATGCTTGCGGATTCAATAATTTCTCATATTTCAATCGCCAGTTCAAGAAAATCCAAGGAGTCAGTCCTTCTGATTTCCGAAGAATGTATGAGGTAAATGTAATCTGACTTGAGTTGCATTTAGTTTGTTCTTTTTTTGACTTATTTGGGAATTTGTTTGCACTATTATGTTGTGGGTGTAAAACCTATAATAGATTATCATAACTTCGTGCTGAATTAAAAAATGCCTGTTCTTTTCGTTAATTGTGTTTTATTACGCAGCGACTGGCAAGTATTAACAATTTAACTAATGACCGTTATGAGATCTTTTAATTTCATCGCAACCTGCGTGTGTGCAGCAATCGCATTTTATTCGTGTTCTAAACCGGATGACGTTCAGAAACAACCTGGAGGTGATAGCGAAGTCCCCAAGCCTGTTGTTGACAAACGTTTGACGGATTGTACAATTGCCGAAATCGAGTTCAAGGGGCAGAAAACCACTCCAGAAATCAAAATTAATGGCAATACTGCTACAATTGATTTCAAGATAGACCCGACAGGTTTGGATTTGTCTGCTGTTGAGATTACCAAATTGTCTTTTAGGTATAATGACCAGGCTTATGCGCCGACGGCTTCAGTCGGAGTAGGTGATGCCTTGAATCTGAAAAATCAGACGGCAGATATTGTTGTTACCTCTAAAAATGTAGAGAAAACTTGTACATATACTGTCTCGGCCACGAGCGATATTATTTTCAATGTGGAGAATCCTTTTCAAGGGACAGTTACATTTGATTTGATAGGTGGAATCCCTTGGGGTGCAGGCAGTAGTTTTCTTGTTTTTATCGGAGGAAACGGTGATCCGGCCAAACCGGATGAATGTGATGTTAGGATGACTACGGATGCTGAACTTGGAGACGGCATACATTCTCACGTGACTGATCCGGATAATAAAGAAAAGGATTGTCGGGCTATGACCCTGGCTGAACAAGATAATATCATCAGTTTTAAATACACTTCAGTAGACCCATCTGACGGAACGACATATGGTACGTATGTGAATGATGCCGGTCCGGATGGTAAATACTCGGATTTTATTTATTATGCATTTGATCAGCCATCAAGGAAGGGTGATGATGCATTCATAGATCTTACAGAAATCTACAGACTTTTACCTAAAGGGAAAATGCGCTGGTCTCAGGCGTATCAGTCGAATGCCATCAGATTCTATAATTGGGAGGATTCGGAGTATACTACGATTGTATCAGAAGTGACTTTGATGGATAAAAGCGATAAATTTGTATATCCTTTCGTCAATTATAGTTTGGCACAGTGGATGTCTCCCGAGGAGGTTTCTGCGGGCAAGCACATAACAATCCCAGTTTCTCACTATGCCTTCCATAAGGAATATACTTGGGATGAACAGTGGGCTCAAAAGTATTCCGACAAATTCAATCATGAGGAAGAATGGTCTGACACTCGTTACGGAGTAAGTAATATAAGAGACATTTTCTGGCTCGTTGACATTGCTGCCGAACCTGTGCAAAATCACGATGAATTATTGAAATAGAAGCTTCATAATGTTTCTTTCCAAATGAGTAACTATTTTAAATACTTGACATTGCTTTGTATTTCATTGCAATGTCTTGTTTCCTGTAATCCGCTTGGAAAACACAATGTGCAGGAATTGACGGATCCGTGGCTTCGCGACAGAACTCTCGTTTCCCTGAAACTGGCAGGACAGGTTGGCCCGACAATCATTTCCACTGATTGGCAAGATGATACAAAAGGTTCGATAAAGCTGAAACTCATAGTTAATGCTTTGGATATGTCAGCAGTTCCTGTTGAAGAAATCTCAATGAAAGATCAAGGGCAGTTTACAGCTGTGGCATCTGTTAAGCCAGGAGATACCATAGATTTGTCCGGAGGAACCTGCCCGATAGTCGTGACGGCATCTAATGGGGAGATACGTACATATGTCATTTCGTATGAGGGTACAAATCTGTTTGAGGGTACCTTTGGATTTGTTTCGGAAAGAAGTGCTTTGGGATGGGGCGAGGAGACGTATTGCTATTTTGCCGGTGGTCCTGACGAAGATGTAAGAACCGGAAATATCTACGATCATAAGGGAGATGTCTGGAATGCGGAGCAGAATCGTTGGCCGAATGATGAAAAGGACAATAAGATCAGCTTTAAGAATACATATTTTGATTCGGATGAAATGTGTCAGTATGGGAGCTTTTTGAATTTGTCCGGAGAGGATGGTAAATGGGCGGACTATATCTTTGTTGAGAATTATGGCGAGGAATCACAGTCTTATTTCAAGGATTGTAATTCGATTTATCGTCTTGTTCCCAAAGGTAAAGGGCGCTGGTCAAATAAACTGGGTAGTGATGTACTCACGTTTTATCCCTATGACGATGACACTTATAGCAGACCGATCTGTTCATCAACAATACTCTACAAGGGGTCATACAAGATCGAGTATCAGGGTGCTACTGTAGCAAGTTGGTGTCCGGGGTCTTTATCGGTTGCCGACTTTGCCCTTACAAGATTTTTCACAAAGGATGAGTATTCTTATAACGGGGATCTCATAGCAACATTTGTCGCAGACAATGTTAGGCAAGTCTGGTGGAAAATGACACGTATTTCTGATACTTGTCTTGAAAATCACGATGAACTGATACCGGAAACACCGTCTTGCGAATGAGACGACAGTATCATATTTTGAATTCACGTATCTAATGCGTGGATTTGACGATTATGGTTTAACTTTTCAAAAACTATTTAAATGATAGCCAATTCGTTAAAGAAAGTTTTGTTATGTCTTATGACTTCTCTGACTTTGTCAGTAAGTATAGTTGACGCACAACAAAGGACGGTAACAGGTGTGGTTCGGGATGAAAGTGGAGAGCCTATGGCTGGAGTTGTGGTGACGGAGCGGAATTCGTCATCGGTGGAAATCACTGATGACAAGGGTCATTATTCTATACCGGTCAGAGATTCCGAAACAAAGTTGGAGTTTCGATTTATGAGTTATAAGACTCAGGTTATTGCCGTATCTTCCTCTAAGGATAGGGTGGATGTCTCAATGGAAGTCGATGCTACCGAGATGGAGGAAGTCGTAGTCACTGCTTTTGCGACGCAGAAGAAGATAAATGTTACAGGAGCCATTTCTTCTGTCAATGGTAATGATCTCGTTTCTGCTCCTGTCGCTAATATTTCCAATGCCTTGATTGGTAATACTCCGGGAGTCAGTGGTCTTCAAGCATCTGGAGAGCCGGGTCGTAATCAGACACAATTGTACGTCAGAGGTATATCCACTTATGGCGCTTCAAAGCCTCTGATTATTATAGATGGTATTGAGCAGTCGGATGAGCAAGCTTTTTCAGAATTCAATGCTATGGATGCGAATGAGATCGCCAGCATATCTGTTTTGAAAGATGCCTCTTCAACTGCTGTCTATGGTGTCAGAGGAGCAAACGGCGTGATTATAGTCAACACCAAGCGTGGAAATGAGGGTAAACCGGTCATCTCTTTCTCTGCTAATTGCGGCGTTACGAGCGCTGCTGTATTGCAGGAAGGCACGACTTCTTATGAGTATGCTCTTCTCCGTAATGAGGCAATCCGCAACGAACAGAGAAGTTTTGCAGGTTTTGACAGTTACAATATTTATATGTATGATGACTACGATTTGTGGAAGTTTAAGAACAATAGAGATTATACTCCTCTCGAAGTCGATGCGATGTCTTGGCTGAACGACAATCAAAAAAATGCTTTGAAGAATTCTCCGGCTTTGTATTATGCTTCACACGATTTGTATGAGGAATTGTTCGGAAAAGTTTCACCTCAATATCAGGCTAACCTGAATATTTCAGGAGGAACGCAGAAAGTGAAGTATTTTGCATCTTTTGGATATTTCAGCCAAGATGGTGTTACAAAGACATATAAATATCACGACGCCAATACATCTTCTGATTACAGACGTTTCAATTTTAGGACAAATTTTGACATAGATGTTCTAAAAAATCTGAGAATTTCTGTTTCATCTGCGGGTCAGTTCGGACGCACTGCCGGACCTGGAGCATCAGACATTGACGGCGGCGATACGGATGTAAATAATATGGCTGCAAGGTACAAGATATTGATGCACTATGTTTATGAGGCAAATCCAATGATATCACCTGGTCTTGTTGATGGTTATCTCATTGACTCATTCTCGTCCCCTGCCGGTTCTATGCAGTATGAACTTGGTGTCAAGCATAATTCTAAACTGGGTGGTCAGAATGTTCTCTTTACCTTGCTTAGAAGTGGGAGGGGCATTCTTGACGAAAACCTTCTGGACAATACGATAAAGATTAATCATCATATGGACTACTTGTTGCAAAACTTGAATGTACATGCAACCGTTTTATATCAAGATGATTACAGCAGATATACCTTGCTCAAGACCCAATTGCCAACTTATAAAGTGCGGAGAAATGAGATGGATCCGGAAAAACTGGACTTTTTTGCTTCCGAAAGAATCGGTCCGGGCTCGTTTCAGTCTTACGGGTATTCAAATTGGAACAAATTATATTTGGAAGCCGGTGTAGATTGGAGCGGGAGTTTTAAGCAGCATAACATTTCAGCTCTTTTCCTCGGGAAGGCATCAAAATTCACGATGCCCGGGGACTCTTATCACGTTCCGTCAGGAATTATGGGATTTGTCGGCAGGGTGACTTATAACTACGCTGACCGCTATATGGCTGAGATAAATATGGGTTATAATGGAACGGAACAGTTCAGAGAGGGTATTCGTTTTGGACTTTTTCCCGCGTTCTCCATCGGATGGGTTCCTACATTGGAAAAATGGTTCCCGGAGAATGATATTCTGACATTCTTGAAAATCCGCGCTTCTTATGGAGAAGTCGGCAATGACAGATTGGGGAATAACAGACGATATTATTATCTGCCCAATACATATAATCTGAATCAACCCGGGTATTATTTGGGTCCTGTAGTAGGATCAACCCCAGGTGCTTATTATAGTGGGGCTTCTGAGGGGAATATCGGCAACCCAAACATAACTTGGGAGAGAGCAAAAAAATATGACATCGGATTGGAAACCAAGTTTTTCAGTGACCGATTGTCAGTTGATTATGATTATTTTTATGAGAAGCGTTCGAATATTCTTACACAACTTGGCATAATACCTTCAATTTATGGTGTGCCATATAACTCTGTCCCGCCAGCGAATGTCGGAATAACTCAGAATCAAGGATATGAACTTGTCCTCAATTGGACGGATACATACGGGGGATTCTTCTATTCAGTCGGAGCAGATGTCAGTTGGGCGCGTAATAAGATTATATACAAGGCAGAAGCAAAGACCCCATACTCCTGGATGGCTCAAACCGGGTATTCCATCGGGCAAAGGTTCGGCTTGGTAAGTGACGGACTCTTTAACACCAATGAAGAACTGGCTAACAGACCTTATAATGATTTTGTTGCAAACCGTCAAACTCTTGGAGACATAAAATATAAGGATTTGGATGGTGATGGTATTATTAATCAGAATGATATCTGTCCGATAGGTTTTCCTAATTATGCACAATACCACTTTAACCTGAAAGCACAATGCGCTTGGAAAGGATTTGATTTAAAAATTTTATTCACGGGTTCGGCAAATGGTTCATTCTATTTGAGTGATGTAATGACAAATCCTTTCTTCAAATATGTAGGAAATGCGTGGAAATGGCAATATGACGGAAGATGGACCCCAGAGCGCTATGCTGCGGGGGAAAAAATAACTTTTCCGCGGGCAACCTATGCATATGATGCAAAAGCCAACAATTATCTTGTAAGCGATTATTGGATGGCATCGACCAATCATATTAAATTGAAGAACATAGAGTTCGGATATACGTTCAATGTAAAGAGGGGACTTCTTAACCGTCTTCAAATACAGTCATTAAGGTTGTCGTTTAATGCGAATAATGTATATACATTCCGAAACGCGCTTAGTGATTATGGAGTAGATCCGGAAACTTCTGACGGCAACGCATATATTTATCCGCTTACAAGAGTCTTCAATTTTGGTTTGACAGTCAAATTCTAATATGTCAGTTAGTATGAAAAAGCAAAATATAATACTTGCATTGGTTTTTCTCTTGTCTTTGACAGGCTGTCAGAAGTTTTTCCTTGAGAAGCCTGATACGACAGGAGTAGTGGACATTGAGAAGATATTTTCTTCAGAGAAAAATGCGAAAGCTCTACTGATGAATGCTTATCGGAAGGTCTTGCTTATGGACTGGCCTGGAGGTATAGGAATTGGCCATTCCACTTTAGGTAGCATTTCCGGTGAAGTCGGCAGAGGTTATGACTGGCACGGAAGTTTTATAATAAGCAATCAAGGTCTGAGTGTAAATGGATGTGATGGTTCGGAAAATGGTGCAGATCGTTATTCTGCTCATATGGAGTTCATAAGGGAGTGTTATATAATAATTGAAAACATTGATAAGGTTCCCGATATGAATGACACGATGAAGAAATATGTGAAGGCTGAAGCGAAATGTCTGATTGCCTATAGGTATATGGGAATGTTTTATCGCTATGGAGGTGTACCTCTTGTTTACAAGTCATTCTTGCCTGAAGATGATTTGACGGCAGGAAGGGCATCTTTACAGGAAGTTGTAGACTTTATAGTTCGTCTGTGCGACGAGGCTTATGAGGATTTGCCGGACAGTTGGGATGCTCTAAATCTGGGACGTCTCGTAAAAGGAGCCGCATTGGCTGTCAAGGCAAGGACTTTACAATTTGCAGCAAGACCATTGTTCAATAGTTCCACTCCGTACCTTGACAATGGCGAGAACAACGATCTGATCTGTTTCGGCAATTATGACGTTAAGAGATGGGAAGATGCCAGAGATGCGAATCTTGCAGTTGTTGAATGGGCGGACAAAAATGGATATATGCTTCTCAATACCGGAGGTGCCGGAATCGGGCAGCCGAACCCTAATGCATTTGAGGATTATGCGACAGCCACATCTTTGGCAGGAAATCCGGAAGTGATTCTCCCGTATAAAGTGGATGAGTATCTTGACGGATGTCACACATATATGCTTTATACGATGTTCGTTCCCAACAACCATTGGGATACTGATGATGACGGAGTTCTCAGCAATATGCTGGAGAATTATTACTCTGCCGACGGAAAAGATCTTGATATCCCGAAAGTTGGAGAAAATGCCAGACCGGGTTCTGACTGGGTCAAATTGATTGAGAATATAGAGCCACGGGCAAAAGCTGATATAAAATTCTGCGGATTTGATGCTTATAACAATCCCGGAGATATCAATTGGTCTGAAGCAGGATGGATTAGAGAGTCCGGGAATATAGCCAAAGATAAGCTTTCTTCTTGGCCGGGTTCTGTGGATCAGTCAGCCGGTTGTGGCGCACCAACAAAATTCTATTATAAAGCGGGAACAAGGAACTGGTTTGAACTTCCTTTGTTCAGAATGTCAGAGTTTTATCTTAATCTCGCAGAGGCATATAATGAAAGCGGCAACCTTGTAGAGTCTCTAAAGTATCTGAATGCCGTTCATAATCGTGCAGGGCTTCCGTCAATAAGTGAGAGTGATATACTTGCGTTGCGGAAAAGGATACAACGAGAATTCTATGTTGAGTTCTTTTTTGAAGGAGGTAAAAGATATTACAACTCTAAACATTGGAAAAGGGAGGATATAGGGAATGGAATATGTGGCGGACAAATGCGTGAACTACAGTTCAGTTTTGCAGCAGGATCAGAGAATCCATTGACTGCAGATAAGATTGAGTGGTATTGGAATGCGAATACGTTCAAAAGTACTTGGTCGCCGAGAATGTTCTTGGAACCTTTCCCACAAGGTGAAATCAACAAGGGCTATACCATTCAAAACCCCGGATATTAGTTTTCAAAAAGAGTAGGAAATGAATAATATGAATAATATAAAAACTTTGTTGCTTCTCGCTCTTATGTCGTTGCCTTGCTTCAATGCAGAGGCTCAGGATACCTTATCGACAGCTGCCATATCAACAGTGTCGGGAGAAATCTTATATAATACACCTACGGCAAATCTATCAAATACTTTAAGTGGGATCCTTCCGGGACTTACAGTAATTCAAGGTTCCGGACAGGTCGGAGGAGATACGGGAAAGTGGCTGATAAGAGGTGTCGGTAGCTACGGATCCGGAAATTTTAATTCTTCGGCTGTGTTTGTCGATGGATTTGAGGTCACGACAGACTATATCTTGTCATTGTCTCCGGTTGAGATAGAGAGTGTAAGTGTGCTTAAGGACGCTGCTGCTCTTGCAATTTATGGCGACAGGGCAAATAACGGCATCATTTCCATTAAGACAAAAAGAGGCTATGCAGGCAAGCCAAGTGTAAATGCGCGTGTGAGATATGCTGCGCAGTTTCCGACAGTTTTGAATAAGCCACTTGGCTCGTATGAGTATGCGAACTTATATAACCAGGCGGTTTCCAATGATGTCGGGGAATGGCGTCCCAAATATCAGGACTTTCAAATGGAAGATATTCGAAACGGTTATATGCCTAATGTGGATTGGTATAATGAAGTAATGTCTAAAGTAGGTTCTTTTGTGGATGGGAATGTACTTTTTTCCGGAGGAAACAAATCCGCAAGGTATAATGTAACATTCGGTTATTTGAACAACCAGGGACTGCTTAATGTCAAGAATACAGACAATACAAAAAACTTGTCATATCAGAGATATAATCTCCGGGCTAATCTGGATTTTGATATACTCAATTTTTTGGAGGCAAAGGTTGACATTGGGGCGCGCCTCGAGTTTAAACATCGTCCAAATTATGATATCGGTGCCTTGTTTTACAATATGAATAAGATACCGTCAATAGCATATTCTGTGTGGGATGACGAAGACAAGACTAATTATTCCGGTACGGCAATATATCCCGATAATCCGGTAGCTTCGATAAACGCTTTGGGCTGGAAGGAGAACAAGTATAGGATGCTGCAAGGTAATTTCGTCTTGAAAGAACGCCTTGATGTGTTGTTAAAGGGGCTGTATGTTGAGGAGTCTTTCTCGTTTTACAGTTGGACGGCAAGTTCATATAGTAAGACTCGAGACTATGCAAGGTATTACAACGGGGTGCAGACAACAACCAATCAAAACACATCCATAACCGCGAGCGGATATGGAGCGGATGGAATGACGGATTGGAAACAGGGAAAAATAGCGATAGGTTATGATGGAAAGTTCAATAAACACTCCCTTGGGGGAGTATTGAATGCACATATCTCGGCTTTTCACGGAGATGGATATTTCGAACATAAAGAGCATTATGTAAACTATTATGGCATATTTGATTATTCTTATGATAACAGGTATGTTGCACAATTGGCCTTTTCTGTGTTTGGGAATGATGCTTATGCCCCAGGTAAGAGGCATCATTTTTATCCGAGTATTTCAGGAGCGTGGGTGCTTTCCAATGAGAGTTGGCTAAAATCTTCAGCGGTCGTTGATTTTTTGAAGATCAGAGCATCTGTAGGACTATCCGGAAATTCGTATTCATCAGCGACGAACGCTCTTTCTCATTTAGGTTTTGATTCTCGCGGAAGATATCTTTATAATAGGTATTATACTTATAGCAGAACGGGCTCGTTCTATATGGGAGCAAATGGAGGTACTTGGCAGAACACACTTGTACCGGTTTTTATTGAGAATGAATATGTGAAACCGGAAAGAAGTCTAAAAGCGAATATAGGAGTAGATGCAGTTTTGTTTTCCGCTCTGAAGATGAATGCTGACTTTTTCATTGATAAAAGATATGATATCCTAACCCTTGACAACTCTATGATGGGGTATTTTGGAAAGCAGTTATTTCTTTCCAATGTCGGAAAAATGACAAATGCCGGATTCGAACTTGACCTCGCTTATAGTGGAAAGGCCGGGGATTTTTCATATGCGATTGAAGGTTCTGTGTCTTATGCAAAAAACCGGATTGACTATATGGCTGAGATACCGCCGGCTAATGATTTCAGTGCTCAAACAGGCCTTCCATACGGTACATTCATCGGTTTGGTAGCTGACGGCTTTTATGATATAGATGACTTCAATCCTGATGGGTCTTTAATCGATGGTTTGCCTCAACCGGCTTTCGGTAAAGTGGTTCCGGGAGATGTCAAATATAAGAATCTTGATGGCAATGATATCATTGATCAGAATGATGTTTGTAAAATAGGCAAATCTTGGATACCGGAATTGACAGCGAGCCTCGGGGCAAAACTTATGTTTAAGGGATTCGATTTTTCTTTCCTTTTTCAAGCTGTCGGTAATGTCTCATATAATCTCCTTGATAATCCTCATACTAAAGCGTTTGTCGATAATGCTAATGTGTTTGGGATAGCAAAGAATGCTTGGGCATATTATCCGGAACAAGGAATAGATAATAGGGCAACAGCAAGTTATCCGCGTTTGACGACTCAAGGCAATGAGAACAATTATAGAACCAGTTCTATGTGGATAGTTGATGCCGGGTATATAAAACTGCGAAATGTTGAGCTTGGTTATCAGTTCAAAAGAGGTCCTAGACTATATGTCAGTGGGCAGAATCTTCTAACATTCAGCCCCCTTAAGAGAAAATATAACTTGGATCCCGAAAGTCCTAACGGATATTATCCTGCTATCAGGTCTTTGAGCGCAGGAGTTACAATTACATTTTAAGAACAGGTATGATGAGGAATAATACTATATTGAATCTGCTCCCGATTTCTATTTGTTTTTTCGGAGCTATTGGTTGTACCGGTTTTTTGGATACTTGTTACAACATAAACCAAAATGATGAAATAATTTCGCAGAATGCGGGAAGTATTTGGGGATTTGCAAATGCTTTTTATTCTCCCATTGAGCATGGTTTACAATCTATTGATTATAATTTATTTGCAACAGTTTCAGATGAGTGTCAGCAGACTGCACCTTCTTCAGAAGCCTTATACTTTAATAAAGGAGTGGTGAATTCGAGTGTAAATCCTTTGTTTTCGGCATATTTGAATTGTTATGAAGGAATTCGTGCTGCGACATATTTTCTTGATTACGTCGCTGATGGGAAGGGCGAGAAACTACTTGCGATGAACAGGGATTTGGTTCAGGACGAATATAATTACAAAATTGAACTTCAGTCTTTGGAGTGGTATATTGCTGAAGCACACATCGCTAAGGCATATTATTATTCTGAGTTGTTGAAAATGTATGGGGGTGTTCCTATCATTGAAGATTTTGACATTAAGACCAGAAAAATTGTGCCCCGTTCGTCATACGATGACTGCGTGAAGTATATTGTTAAGGAGATTGATGACTGGAAAAACTCATTGGCCTTAAATTGGAACGATTTTGCTGAAAGAGAAGGGCGTTTTACTTATGGTGTGGCCCTTGCAATCAAAGCGAGGACTCTCTTGTATGCGGCCAGTCCTTTAAATAATCCTGAAAATGACCCGGAAAAATGGAAGGCGGCACTCACGGCAGCTGGAGATTTGATCAATTCTGGTATGTATAGCTTGTCTCCCGACTATGATATGTTTTCCGGAGCGGCTCCTCTTACTTCGCCGGAAGCCATATATATAGTCCGGACATATACCTCAAGTGAACCGGAGATACAAAACTATCCGATATCGACTCCAGGGGGAAAAAGCGGAGCTTGTCCGACTCAGAACCTTGTTGATGCGTATGAGTATGTTGCGGCAAAGAATCCTGCAAATCCATATTTGAATAAAGACCCGCGTTTTTATGCGTCAATAGTGTATAATGGTTCCAAATGGAATGGCCGTATTATTGCACAAGGCCCTGGTGAAAAGGATGATATGGCTAATCCGAACACATCGCGTACTGGTTACTATCTGAAAAAATTCCTTACGGATGAGTTGAATTTACAGCAAGGGCAGACAGCGCAGCATAATTGGATTGCATACAGATATGCGGAGGTTCTGTTGAGTTATGCGGAGGCTGCAAACGAGATATATGGACCGGATAAAATTCCTGTGGCGCAGACTCTTTCAGCTCGTCAGGCTCTTCAAATGGTGAGAGATCGCGCAAGCACATCCCTTCCTCCGGTGGAAGTCGCTTCAGTGAAAGATTTTAGAGAGGCTGTCAAGCATGAAAGGCAGATCGAACTTGCGTTTGAGAATCACAGGTATTGGGATCTGTTGAGATGGAAAGATGCAGAGGATGTATTGAATAGGGCTGTCAAGGGAGTTAAAATTGAAAAACCTGGTGGAAAATACACATATCAGGTGATTGACGTGGCAGACAGGACATTTCACGACTACAACTATCGCCTGCCTTTCTTGCGTTCAGAAATAGAAAACTCCAATGGACTCTTGGAGCAAAATCCCGGTTATTAACAGTTGAAAATAGTTTAAGATGAAAAAAATACTGATAAAATGTGTTGCAACAGCAACGATGATCTTGCTCGCCGCCTCCTGTGGTAAAGGAGACGGGGATGCGGAATATGGCAATAGTTTCGTGTATATACCGCAGGCTACCCAGTCAGGAGGATTGAACAATCATTATCTTGTTCCATCGGGAGAGGGCCCTTATACATACAATTTTAAGATTGAAGAGGGAAATGTCAAGATAATGATGGGAGTAATGCGTTCAGGAAAAACGGTAGGCAAGGCCTATTCGGTAGATATCGTGGATGATGGTGATGCGACTGAGAGATTTGTCTCAAAGAAGGATGTTGAGGAACCGGGAAAATACTTGAAAATGCCGATGTGTTATTCATTTCCACACAAAATAGAAGTCGGTAATGGAGAAAGTGCAAAGACATTTTATGTTGAGATACCTGTTTCTGAAATCATTAAAAACGAGTATGATTCAAAGATACTTGTCTTGACATTGAAACTTGCAGAGTCTACTGTTTATCCCTTGTCGGACAAGAATACGGAAGTTGTCGTTCTCTTGAATATAAATTCAATGAAGGCTCATTTCTAAAAGTGATAAGCGGAAAGATGAATAAATACTAAAAATATGAAACAAATGATTACATCAATTATTGCGATAATCTTGGCTGTTTCAGCGTGTCAAGGTATTGGAAGTGACAATACGGATATACGTAACGATGGCGTCGAATTCGAGGGGGGAGAACAATTCAGTTTTCTGAAATCAATGAAACTTGTTACTGCTTCAGGAACTGTGAAGGGAGAGATAGATGAAGAGAGCAACATAGTGGTTTTCCGTCATTTGCCGATGGGTACAGCAGTGAAGTCCGCGTTGATTGAACTCGTGGACGGAGCTGAGTTGGTGACTCCTGTAAACAAATACTATAATAACTGGCCGGAAACAACAAAGATAGTGGTAAAGAAAGACGAAGACCTGTCTTCATATAAAATCAGCTTGGTCGATTATGTGGGTGAGGAGGATGCCTACTATCTTAACGATTCCCGTTGGACTTTAGAGTGGTCGGAGGAGTTCAATACGGATGAAATAGATTGGAATGTTTGGAAATATTGTCCTCGACACAGTCCGGAATGGGCTGATAAGATGAGCTCACGAAAGGACTTGACCTTATTGAAAGATGGTAATTTGGAAGTCTGGGCTAAAGTGAATGATAATTCTTCTGATAACTCAAAATATGTGACGGGTGGTATATGGGGAGAAGGCTTGAAGGGATTTGAGTTAGGTCGAATTGATGTCAGAGTCAAAAAAGATTTCGCAAAATCTTTTTGGCCTGCTGTGTGGATGATGCCGAATTCGAATGTTTCTTGGCCGGATGGAGGCGAAATCGACATAATGGAACATTTGAATTATGATAATATCGTTTATCAGACGGTTCACTCATATTATACTGAAAATGTGAGCAAGGATAATCCGAAGGATCAGTCGACTACAAGAGTTGATACAAGAGAATTCCATATTTATTCTGTTGAAGTCTTTGCCGATCGTCTCATATATTATGTGGACAATAAAGCTCAACTTGTATATAAGAAAGATTCAACAAAGAAAGGTCAGTATCCTTTTACAGATAATGATTTCTATATGATTCTTTCTGCTCAATTGGGTGGAAATTGGCCTGGCCCTGCAGATGGGAAAGATCTTCCGGCCGCAATGTATGTTGATTTTGTGAGATACTATGCTCCGAGAGTAAAATAATACAGTATTATGATGAAAAGATTATTTATCGCTCTCGCTCTCGTACTCCTCTTTTCTTGTAATAAAGTTGATACTCCGGCAACAGGAGGTGGAGGACAGTTCCCCGGAGAGACAGAACACCCTGACGAAGTTGACAAACCGAGGCCGGAGCACAAAGGGCGTGTAGTGACGAGTCCTGACGGACGATACCTTATGTATGAGAATGGACAGCCTTTCTTTTGGCTGGCCGATACCGCCTGGCTTCTGACAGACAGGATGAATATAGATGAGGCAGAAGAGTATCTTGTCAAACGGGCAGAACAGGGCTATACGGTTATTATGTTTTCCTGTCTTGGAGATGACTATGCAACATATAATGCGAATTATATAGGGGACAAGGCGTTTAAGGATGCGGATTATACCATTTTTAATCCGAAATACTTTGAACACGTGAGGAATATAATAGATATTGCCGACAGACTCGGTCTTGTGGTAGGATTCCTTCCTAATTGGGGTGATAAACTATGTCGGCTTTGGGGATATGAAACACCTGTTCTGCATACAAAGGAACGGGCGGAAAACTATGGCAGGTATATTGGCAGATTGCTCAAGGATAAAGAAAATGTCGTGTATATTCTCGGGGGAGACAGACCGGCTTCCGGACAGGCAAACGGGACTTCTTTTGATATCAGGGCGTTGATTCGTGCTCAGGCGAAGGGTATAGCAATCGGAATTTCCGGAAAGGAAGATTATTCTAAGTGCACAATGACATATCATCCGAGCGGATATCAGACAAGTTCGACTTGGTTTGCTGAAGATGAATGGTTGGATTTCAATATGCAGCAGAATGGGCACGGATATGATGATGTGTGGGAAAGAATTCATCGGGATTATGTCAAAACTCCTGTAAAACCGGTTGTGGACGGAGAGCCAACCTATGATGAACACTGGTTGAATTTTAAAGAAGAGAATGGAATGACGAGTGACCTTCATTGCAGACGTTATTTTTATCACGAAGTCTTTTCGGGAGCATTTGGGCATACTTACGGAACAACTGGAATATGGTCATTTTATGATCCTACAATACCATTCAAGTCTAAAAAAGAAGATGTGAGGACATCATCTTGGCGAGAATCTCTTGAATTGCCGTCAGGAATTCAAATGGTATATGGGAAGAATCTGATGATGAGTCGTCCGTATTTTTCCAGGATTCCGGATAATACGATTGTTTTAGATTTGTATTCCGGACATAAACGTATATCTGCTACAACTGACAAGAATAAAACCTATGCGATGGCCTATACGGAACAAGGGGCGCCTATTAAAATCAATATGATGTCTGTCGGCAAAGGTAAGACAGTGAATGCTTGGTGGTTCAATCCACGAACTGGCAAGTCCGTATTGATAGGAAATGTGGAAAAAACACCGAGTAGAGTTTTTACTCCCGCTACCAATGGCCCAGGTAATGACTGGGTTTTGGTCATAGATGATCCGGAAGCAGGATATAGCGCGCCCGGAAAAGAAATATGTAAAGAGAATCAGTAATAATGACACAATGAGAAAGTTTTATCTTATTATTTTATCGATGGCATTGCTGCTGTCGTGCAGGCAGGAACAGCCGGACACATATATTGATTTGATGGTTCATCCCAATGGCAGATATTTGATGAAAAAAGACGGCTCCCCGTTTTTCTGGCTGGGAGATACCGCTTGGAACCTGTTTGATAAAAGCACGAAAGCAGAAGCTCGCAAATACTTGACAGCTAGAGCAAGACAGGGATATACGGTCATACAAGCTAGTCTTTTGTTTGACAATTACGGTACTCGTGTGCCTAATCAGGAGGGAAATCTCGCTTTCAAGGATATAAATACACTTGAGCCGAATGATGCTTATTTTGACAATATGGTCGAAATTGTAGATATAGCGGACAGTTTGGGCTTGTATATTGGATTGCTTCCTATGTGGGGAGATAATGTTACCTCGTGTTACAATTATGAAACGATAATCTTCCATACGGAAGAGCAGATGTATGAGTACGGACGTTATATCGGCAATAGATTGAAAGACAAGAAAAATGTCATTTATATTCTTGGGGGAGACCGTCCGGCTGCCGGTATAGGATCGGATGGGGAACCTTTTGACCATATATCTTTATATGATGCGCAGGCAAGGGGTATTGCGGAAGGAATCTGTGGAGAGGAGGATTACACTTGTTGTCTTATGACATATCACCCCTCTGGCTGGAGGACATCATCAACTTGGTTTCACGATAAGCCGTGGCTTGATTTCGATATGCAACAGAATGGGCATGGTTATGCCGATGCGATATGGCGGAATATTGAAAAGGATTATGAACTCCAACCTCACAAGCCGGTGATTGATGGGGAGTCAACATATGACGAACACTACATTGACTTTAAGCCTGAACTTGGGGTTACTACAGATTATCACGTGAGGCGTTCATTTTATCACGAGGTTTTCAGTGGGGCGTGCGGCCATACTTATGGTACTGCCGGAGTGTGGCAGTTTTATAGACCGAATCTGGATGTTCCTCACGAATTGGAATGTTATTCCTGGGAAAGGAGTTTGGGCAGACCTTCCGGATATCAGTTGATATATGGAAAGAATTTGATTTTAAGCCGCCCGTTCTTCTCAAGGATTCCAGATAACAGTTTCCTTTACGAGCAATTTGATAAGGCCGAACGTATAACAGCAACAAGAGATATAGACAGGTCATATGCTTTCATATATTCAGAAAGCGGTCGTGCCATTCGTCTTAATCTGACTGCGATTGCAAAAGGTGATAAAGTTAAGGCTTGGTGGTATGATCCACGAAATGGCGACAGTCATCTTATCGGACTGATAGAGAAATGTGAGTCATATACATTTACCCCTTTGACTGCCGGAGCCGGGAATGATTGGATTTTGGTACTTGATGATCCAAAGGCAGGATATCCGGCGCCTGGTGTAGTTGAATAAAACACAATTAACTAAGTAATGAGAATACCATATTTTTTATTGGCTGCCCTTGCGGTGAGTTCTTGTTTTCCCATTCCATCTTCCACCGAATACACGAGGGGAATAGGAGTATATCCGGGAAAAGAAAGTGACTATAGTGGCCCTTCTGTCTTAAAGGGTGATAATGAATACAGAAATCTGGCTTTGGGCCGTTGTGCAATTCATTCATCGAGTTATGATTATAATCTCACGGCTCAACTGGCTACAGATGGTGTCATTTCCGAGAACGAACCGGTTCTGTTGAAACTGACGACTTCCGATGGGGAGATAGGCAAGGGATGGAGAGATGCCCTTTTCGATGGAAACAAAAACCGCTCAATATCACTGAATGCGGAAAAAGGTGCCTTTGTCAAGGCGGAATTCTCCAATTTGATAATTGATTGTGATCGTGTAGTTTTAGAATCAAATTTAGGCTCGTTCCCAGTAGAAAGCGAGAATGGGAGGATTTTTACGGCGCGGCTCCCTAAAAGATATGAAGGGAATTGGAATCCATCCCTGATGCGTTTTTTTAAGGACGGCGAAGAATTGTCCGTTTTGACTTCCGAACATTTTGTGAGTTGTTGGATGCCTGAGACGACAGGAAAAGAATGGATGTATGTTGATTTGGGTTCGAGATCCAAAGTGGAAAGGATAAGGCTTCATTGGATAGGTGATATCCCGGAGGGATGCGTGGAAATATCCGATGATGCGGAGACATGGACTCATTTGTGCGGTATAAAGGCGGATTGCAGAGACAATTTATCTGTAAAAGGACGCTATGTACGTGTGCGTATAGATAAGTCCAATGGAGAACTGCCGTGTCGATTGAGCGAACTGGAGGTATATGGAAAGGGCGGAGTCAAGATTGTTGCAGCGGCGCAGCCATCAGAAAAGGATGGTATTCTTTATCTGACAGGAGGTGATTGGAAACTCCAAAGAAGTTCTTTGGTTGAAACATCGGGAGAGGACTTGTCAAAATGCGGATATGATGATCTCCTATGGACAGTGGCGACCGTTCCAGGTACTGTTGCAAATTCATATTTCAATGCCGGTTCCATTCCGGATATAAGATATGATGATGACCAACTTCAGATTTCCGAGTCTTTTTTTATGTCGGATTTTTGGTATAGGGATGAGTTTTATTTGCCTGAGAATTATGTCGGAAAACAGTTGCTTTTGAATTTTGATGGAATCAATTGGAAAGCTGATATATGGGTGAACGGGAAATCTCTCGGTAATTTGGAGGGAGCCTATAAAAAAGGAAGATTTGACGTAACTGAATACTTAATGCCCGGTCAAAAAAATGCAATCGCTGTGCTCATACATAGGAATGCTCATCCCGGGACTGTAAAAGAGCAGACAGCCTATTCTACAGATTTGAACGGGGGCGTGTTAGGCGCGGATAATCCCACCTTTCACGCGAGTATCGGATGGGACTGGATTCCTACCGTAAGAGGAAGGAACATCGGTATTTGGAATGATGTGTACATATCTTCGAGTGAAGTAGGGGTATTTATAGAAAATCCGTATGTCTCCTCTGATTTGCCCCTTCCTTCAGTCGAATATGCAGATCTGACGCCGACTCTCACGCTTAAGAATTATACTGACAAATATGTTTCTGGTGTGCTTAACTTCAATTTGAATGGCAGAAACTTAATCTCGGAAAATGTCAGCATAGAGCCGAATACTACAAAAACTGTTACGATGGAATCAGTCAGGATTGATAATCCGGAACTGTGGTGGCCGGCCGGTTATGGAGAACAATATCTTTACGACGGGCAGTTTACTTATCTGAGAGATGATGTATTGTCAGATAAGACAGATTTCAAGTTGGGCATACGGGAAATGTCTTATGACGATGCGGATGGTTCTCTTGATATATATGTGAATGGCAGGAGATTGATCTGCAACGGCGGGAATTGGGGTTTTCCTGAGATTAATCTGAACTATAGGGCCAGAGAGTATGATATAGCAGTTGCTTATCACGCGGATATGGGTTTCACGATGATCCGAAATTGGGTTGGGCAGACAGGGGATAAAGAGTTCTATGAAGCCTGTGACAGACACGGAGTGATGGTTTGGCAGGATTTCTGGCTTGCCAATCCGTGGGATGGCCCAGACCCTTATTACCACGATTTATTTCTTGATAATGCTAAGGATTATCTGCTCGGAATCCGAAATCATCCCAGTATAGCACTGTATTGTGGAAGGAATGAAGGTATGCCTCCAGTAGAGATTAACGATGCGTTAGGAGATTTGATAGCAGAGTATCATCCGGAGAGTCATTATATTCCTCATTCAGCGTCCATTACAGTTAGCGGTTTTGGACCATATCGTGCAATCGGTCCTGATGCTTATTTCGGTCTTGAGCCGGGACGTACTACTTTACATAGTGAAAGAGGAATGCCGAATGTGATGACATATCAGGGAATGTTGAGGACTTTTGACAGAGAGAATCAATGGCCGCAAAATAATGTATGGGGGATTCACGACTATACTTTGGAAAGTGCTCAAAGATGTGAGACCTTTAATTCCTTCATATATAATGCTTTTGGGGAGCCGAAAGATATGAAGCAATTCTCAAAATGGGCGCAATGGATAAACTACGATGGCTATAGAGCTATGTATGAGTCCCGCAGTTGGAATCGTAAGGGCTTACTTATATGGATGAGTCATTCGTGTTGGCCATCTATGGTATGGCAAACCTATGATTATTACTTTGAGCCAACAGCAGCTTATTTTGGCGCCAAGAAAGGTTCTGCCCCGATAAGAGTCCAATATAATCCGGAACTGGGACGTGTTGAGGTCGTGAATAACAATGCATCGGATCAGGTTGGACTTGTTGCAACGGCTTTAGTTACTGATATGTATGGCAGAGAATTGTTCAAAAAATCCATAGGGTTGGACTCATTCGAGGACACTACAGTTCCTTTATTCCCTTTGGCTTTTGATTCGATTGAGGGTTTGACAGATGTGTTTTTTGTGAAGCTTTGTTTGAAACGCTCTGAAAAAATATTGGCAAGTAATTTTTATGTTAGAGGCAAAGAGTATGGCAATTTCAAAAAACTGTTGGAACTGCCTGAGCCGGCGTTGAATGTGGAATTTGATTATGACGAACAGGATGGACTATACTTGGGAACAATCAAAGTTAGAAACGAGGGAGATTCTCCCGCTTTGATGCTTCGTTTTAATGTGGTTAGGAATGTAAGTGGCGAACAAGTACTCCCTGTCTTCTATGAAGATAATTATATTTCATTGCTTCCTGGAGAAGAACGCAGATTGGGCGTGAGATTCAAGAGAGAAGATACCGGTGGAGAAAAACCGAGGTTGGAATATGAAATTTCATTGTAAAAGTTGAGATATGTTGTTAAGTTTTTTAACGGCTCTATTGCCGTTTATCGGTGCTCAAATCTTTATCGAACCGGGACAGACAACTGAACAAATTGACGGGTGGTTCAGGACTTTGGAAGAAAACGGGATGCAGACTTGCCGGATACGTATGTTCAATTCGTATATGGAGTCAGATGATGGCGAATGGGATTTCTCCTTGTTTGATACGGCTTTTGAATGTGCCGAGCGGCATAATATTTCTGTTTGGTGTACACTCTTTCCGAAAACTCTAAAAACAGATATAGGCGGGTGGAAATTCCCGTATGACAAGAGACAAAAAGATGAGTTCGCATCCTTTATCAAAGCCGTTGTAAATCATTATAAGGCTCATCCCGCCTTGAAGGGATGGATTCTTATTAATGAACCTGGATTGCGCGAACTTCCTGATTCTCCATTTATTAGAGAGGAGAGAAAAGAATGGGACAAAGTGAATCATCGACCGGAATTCAAGAAAAACGGCTATCCGATTCTGATGGATGTCTCAGAAATGAGGTTTCTTAAAGATTTGAATACCAAATTCCTTTCGTGGATTGCAGAAGAAGTCAGAAAATATGATGATAAGCATGATATTCATATTAATCCTCACGCAATATTTGATAACTATGCCCAACATTCATTTCCGGACTATCGGAAATTTTTAACTTCTTTGGGCGGCTCCGCTCACGCTTCTTGGCATTTCAATTTTTTCGATAGAAATGAATATACCTTTGCGATGATGGCTCAATCGGAGTTGCTACGTTCTGGAGCCGGGGAACTACCGTGGTTTATGACAGAAATACAAGGAGGAAACAATACATACAGCGGGTCTGATCCACTCTGTCCTACTCCTGAAGAAATCAAGCAATGGTTGTGGACTATTATTGGAACAGAGGGTAAAGGGGGCATTTTCTGGATGTTAAATCCTCGTAGCAGCGGTATTGAGGCTGGAGAATGGGCAATGGTGGATTATCTTGGACGTCCTACTGAACGGCTTAAGGCCGCGGCAGAGGTGTCGAAAGTTATTTCTGCCAACCGGGGAGTTTTTGAAGATATGACAGAAATCTCATCAGGAGTGGATGTCATCTATTTTAGGGAATCTTCTTGGGCAGAGCAACTTATGGCCATTGATTGTGATAAATATGAAGGCAGGCGTCCGGGTGCTGTTATGAAATCGTCTCTTGCTTGCCTCCGTGCTTTGTCTGAGCGCGGACTGAACATAGGATTCAAGGCTTTTGAAGAGTATGATTTCAGCAGGAACGATTATTCTGGAAAGACGATTATTCTGAGCAATCAGATAGCTTTTCCCGAATATGCCTTTGGCTTGTTGGAACACTTCGTTAAATGTGGCGGAAACTTGATAGTTGAGGGTTTAAGCGGATTTTTTGATGAAGATTTGCATTGCATAATGAATACCGGTTTCAAGTATGCTTCCTTTTTGGGAGAAACGGTTTCCGAGTTTAAGTTGAAATCTCCGGAGTTTACGATAGATATAGATGGACGTGATATTCCGGCGCATTTATGGGAGGGATATTTTTCAGAATCACAATCTCCTGTTGTTCGAAATGAATATGGAAAAGGAAGAGTTGTCTGGATTCCTTCTTCCATCGCCTTAGGCGCTTGGACAACAGGAAATTATAAGCCCTTGTCCGATTTTCTTTATAATGAGATAGAGACTGCTGGCTCTGTTGTCTCTTTCAAGAATGGGCATAATCCTGGAATGATTCTCAGGAGTTTGGATACTGACAAGGGCAAGTTATTGATATGTATAAATAAATCGGGAAGAAACAGGATTGTAGCTTTTTCAGGAATTGATTCTGTGGCAAAACCGGAAGTTTTGTTCTCAGAACACTCAACATACTTGCGCGGTAAACTTAAAATGGAGAATGAAGGAACAATTGTTTTGCTGTATCCTTGCATTATTGGGAAATAATTCATATTTTGCTAAGATGTATCCGAGTATTAGGATAATTGGGTCAGGAACAGAATAAAACTAAGAGTGGCGTATGAAATACGAACGAAAACACACTGACACAGAATAGATTAATTACTTGCGAAATTTGAGTTATGAATTCAAAGATTGGATATGGATTGGGAGATATGGCATCTTGTATGTTTTGGAAGATTTTTTTTACCTATCTCCCTTTTTTCTATTCTGCGATTTATGGTTTGACATTAGTAGATGCTACCTTACTGATGTTGGTAATTCGGGTTTGGGATGCTGTCTCGGATCCTATTATGGGTATTGTCGCGGATCGTACGTCAAGTAAATGGGGCAGATATCGACCATATCTTCTTTGGGGGGCGGTTCCATTTGGTATCGCCGGCGTTTTGTTGTTTACAGTTCCTTATTTTTCATATGAGGGAAAACGTTTGTGGGCGTACCTGACATATTTTTTTATGATGACAGTGTATAAGTTTATCAACGTTCCCTATGGAGCAATGTTAGGTGTGATTACTTCCGATTCAGAAGAAAAAACTGTTTTTTCTTCATACAGAATGTTCTTTGCCTATGCAGGAGGTTTTCTTATCCTCGCAATATGGGAGCCACTTTGTCGATTTTTCAATCTTGTGAGAGGGATAGATAAATCGGCTTTGGATGCAGGCTCGTGGCGGTGTTCGATGGCTTTAATCTCCGCTATTTGCGTACTGCTCTTTCTTTTGTGTTTTTCTTTTACGAAAGAAACCATAGTTAAAGAAAATAAAAAAACTTCGGTTAAGGCGGATTTTCTCGGATTGGTAAAGAATGTGCCGTGGTGGATACTTCTCGTTGTCGTTTTGTTTTTCAACCTATTCGGTGCCATACGCTATACGATAGGACCTTTTTATTTCGCAAGCCTTGTAGGAGAAGGGGCTGTTATCAGATTGTTTTCTTTTGAATTCTTGTTTTATGCGGGATTATTTTTCGCTGTCGGAGAATTCGCAAATATGTTGGGCGTGTCTTTAACACCCTATGTGACACGAAGAATTGGAAAGAAAAGCACCTTTGTCGTAGTCTTATTGGGAATGTGTGTTTTTAGTTTGCTTTTCTTTTTTATTCCTATCAATAATGTCGGATACTGGCTTATGATAATCTGCCAAATATTGATTTCGTTTATTGCAGGTGTGGCATCTCCTCTTGTATGGAGTATGTTTGCTGATGTTGCAGATTACTCTGAATGGAAATATGGAGTATCTTCAACGGCTTTTATATTTTCTTCGTCTTCAATGGCTCAGAAACTTGGTGGTGCATTTGGTGGAACAATAGCTATGGCCTTGCTGGCTTTATTCGGTTATGATATCGATATGGGAGCAACTCAGTCGGAGTTTGCGCTTTTGGGAGTGAAATCAATGATGAGTCTGATACCTGCCATAAGTTTGGTCTTGGCATTGGCTGCAGTCTTGATATATCCTTTAGATACAATGAAAATGCGATTCATACAGGAGCAGTTGCGATGCTCCTGCGCGAGTTGTGAAAAAAACGCATTATAGTAAATTCTATCGTACTATCATATGAAACGCCATCCATCACTTGTCGCTCTAATTTCCTTTTTAGCCATCTTCTCCTGCACGAGTGGCAATCTCACTCCTGAGGTTCCACCGCAAGAACAGCCGGAAGAGAAACCGACTGAGAAGCCGGAGGAAAAGCCGAAGGCAACTGAGCTTACACTCCTCTTTACCAACGATGTCCACAGCCAGATTCTGCCTACGGACCTTAATGCCAGCTACAATGCCAATCGCGGCGGGCTTGCGCGAATCAAAGTGCTTGCAGACAGCGTGAGGACGGCGGACAGGGCGGTGCTCCTTTGCGATGCAGGGGATTTCGTGCAGGGGTCATATTACTTCACGGTTTTAGGCGGTGACGTGGAAATGATGGCTCAAAAAGAATTGGGCTATGACATCAAGACCATCGGCAACCACGAATTTGACAAGAAAATGACTGGACTCGACAAGATGTTGGCTCTCAATGACATTCCGACTGTGAGCAGCAATCTCAAATTCGTGAATACCCCTCTTGCTCCGAGAATCGAGGAGAGCCGGATGCTTGAACTTGAAGGGCTGAAAATCGGATTCATCGGTCTGAATGTGCGGTTGGCGGGTCTTGTAGACCCGAATTCCTGTGTGGGAGTGGAATATGAATATCCGCTCAGACGTGCCGAAAACCTGGCGAAAGAACTGAAAGACAAGGGGGCGGATATGGTGATTGCCCTCTCTCATCTGGGTTATGCCGCAAACTCCGCAGCCAAATATTACGACCGTGGCATCGCTTTGAATACCAAGAGTATAGATATGATTATCGGTGGTCATTCCCACACATTTCTCAATCGCCCCGACTATGTGCAGAACCTCGATGGAAGGCTTGTCCCGATTGTCCAGACAGGCAGCAAGGGTGTCTGCCTTGGCTATATGAAAGTCTCGCTCAAAGAAGACGGGACATTCGGATGGAACTATCGCCTGATTCCGGTGGACAAGCGGTTGGACCCAAGAATCGACCCTGTCTTTGCCGGACAGATTGAAAACTATTCGACGCAGCTCGACAGGGCTATGGGCGAAGTTCTTGCGCAATGTCCTGTCAAACTGCGCAAAGGATTTCCACAGGGTACGCTTTCCAATTTCACCGCTGACGCAATGGTTGAAATGTGTGAAACAGAGTTCGGAGTGCGTCCGGATTTCGCACTCTATAACAATGGCGGAATCCGCGCCGAGATGACAAATGGAGATGTGACTCGCGGAGACATATATAATATATATCCCTTTGACAACAAACTCACACTTCTCGAGCTCAAAGGACAGGTAGTCAAATCTTTGTTTGAAGCTCTGGCAAAAAGTGGCGGGGAGGCAATCAGTTCAGGAGTCAGGATGAGAGTAAAAGGCAATGCACTTTCATCCCTCACAATAGGTGGAGAAGAAATAGAGGCGGGCAGAGTTTACAGGCTCGCAACAATCAACTATCTTGTTGACTCGAAAAACTCCTTGGGACTGGATAATAACCTATTCCGTCGTGAAAGCGACTCGTTCCTCTACGAACTCTTCTCCGATTATGTCAAAAGTCTCGGAGACAGAGGAATCCCTTTGACCGCATCCATAGATGAACGGATTGTGATTGAGTAGATCTTCGAATTGTGCGGAGTGCGGATTTCAGCGATAACCACCCACTTGAGTTGACGTTTTAAGCCTGGTTTGTCAGAGGTACTGTTATTTTCTCATACTATCACCGGACTTATGAGTAGTTTTCCATAAGTCCGGAGAGAGTCTAAGAAAAAGTATTAACTTCGTAGCAAATGATTACATATCTGCTGAAGTCCTGTCAAAAGATCAGTTAGGAAACAGCCGGAATGTCAATGTAATCGGAGCATATGTTGCAATGTAGGCATTTTATTACGCTTACTAAATAATCTGAAATAATCGAATATATGGAAAAAGAAAAGACGAATCTCAGCAATGGCAGACTGCTGTCGATTGACGCACTGCGCGGTTTCGATATGCTTTTTATAATGGGAATCAGCGGAATCATCGTCGGCATCAGTTCGCTCTTTCCTGGCGGAGAGGGCTGTTGGCTCGCGAGTCAGATGGGGCACGTGAAATGGGAGGGATTTCACCACCACGACACCATCTTTGCCCTCTTTCTCTTTATTTCCGGAATGACTTTTCCGTTTTCACTCGCAAAAAAGAGGGAGAAGGGCGTGACTCAAAAACACATTGTTCTTGACATCCTGCGTAGGGGTGCCATACTCGTCCTCCTCGGAATGGTCTATAACGGTCTGCTCCAATTCAACTTCTCCACAGCAAGGTTTCCGAGCGTGCTTGGAAGAATCGGTATTGCCTGGGCTCTTGCAGCTCTATTGTATTGCTACACAGGGAAAAAGACCCAATGGGGGATTGTGTTCGGGATTCTTATCGGCTACTATTTTCTCCTGCGTTTCACAATCGCTCCCGACGCCCCCGTGGGTGCGGGCCCGTTCTCCAAAGAGGGCAATATCGCCTATTATATCGACCGCCAGCTACTCGGAGCCCACGCCTACAACCAATACGGCGACCCTGAAGGACTGCTCGGCACTATCCCTGCCATGGTCACGGCTCTTTTGGGAATGTTTACCGGACGCTATGTGAGAGAATCTTCCGACTCGGGAAACAAAAAAACAGTGAAAATGCTCGTTGCTGCAGCCCTTATGGGAGGAACGGCGGCGCTGTGGTCAATCTGGTTCCCGGTGATTAAGATGTTGTGGACCAGTACTTTCGTCCTTGCGGCGGCAGCCTATTCCCTCGGTCTTTTCGCCATTTTCTACTACTGCATCGACGTCCGCGGCTGGACCAAAGGCATCCTTTTCCTCCAGGTCATCGGAATGAACTCAATCACCATCTATCTCGCCCAGCGAATCTTCAGTTTCAGACCGATTTCCAAATTCTTCCTCGGAGGTCTTGCAAGCCTTTGCCCTGAGACCCTCGGAGTCCTGATTATCAGCATTGGAGAATTCGCTGCAGCCTGGTACTTCCTCTACTTCCTCTACAAGCACAAGTGCTTCCTGAAAGTCTGATGCTGCTCTCGCGGGAACCATAGAGTTTGACCCGCGAGGAGGGTGACCAAAAAGTCTTTTGTTCCCCCTCCTCCGG
>ULTX01068331.1_pt1 | contig 36309 bp, 25 predicted proteins | sample 1958041 | NCBI WGS metagenome assembly ULTX01 (sample SAMEA4835747, study PRJEB28245) | human gut metagenome | biome: gut microbiome; material: fecal sample | place: Denmark | collected 2008
AGGGGATTCCCACGTCGCTTTGCTCCTCGGAATGACATTTGGGGCGGTTGCCACAACCTAGGCGCAGTTTGAGCAATCGCACCTGACGCAGTTATTCGCCAAATAGTGCTATTTGCTCATTTTTTGCAAGCAAGTGCGTATAATCTCCTCTGTGCCGTGGCACGTCTTGCTTGCTTCGGTTGCCATGCGCACGGCTTCGGTTTTTGAAATTCCGAGGCTTTCGAGGGCAAATACGGCGTCTGCAATATCCTCGCCCGTAACCGCATCCCGATGATCGTTGAAAAGCGTGATGTCGTCGGCAACTTGATCGCGCAAGCTCAATATGATGAGTTCCGCCGTCTTTTTCCCTAACCCTTTGATTTTGCAAAGAGTTTTGCTGTCACCGCTTGCAATCGCAACCGTCAAAGTTTTCAAATCGTAGCCGCCCAAAATCTGCATTGCCATTTTCGGACCTATACCGCTGATTTCGATAAGGCGCAAGAACAGTTTTTTCTCTTCCAAGCGAGAAAAGCCGTACAGTGACATCTCGTCCTCTCTGACGTAAAGATAGGTGTAAATCTTCACGATTTCGCCCATATCGATGTCCGTGAGCGTGTTGCCGCTTACGCCGATTTCATAACCTATGCCGTTGTTGTCCACAACGATTGACGTGAACGTTTTGTCCACGATTTTGCCTTGAATGTAGCTATACATATTTCACCTTTTGGGTTTTACGTTATGTTTACTGCACCTTGAAAGTGCCGATCATTCTGCTTGTTTGCGCGTGGCATATCGCAACCGCCAAAGCGTCTGCGGCGTCGTCGGGGCGCGGTACGCTTTTCAGGCGCAACAAAACCTGCACCATATGTTGCATTTGGATTTTGTCCGCTCCGCCGTAACCCGTAACAGCTTGTTTGATTTGGTTGGGGGTGTATTCGTACACCTCTTTGCCAAGGCTCTTCACCGCCGTGAGCAAAATCACGCCTCTTGCCTCCGCGACGGGAATGCCCGTGGTTATGTTTTTTGAAAAAAACAGTTCCTCGATAGACACGTTGTCGGGCTTATAGGTGTCGATAAGCTCCTTTACGCCGTCTTCGAGTTGGAGCAATCTTTCGGGCAAAGTGCACTCTTTGGGCGTGGTGACAACTCCGTAATCGATTACGGAATAGTTGCCTTTTTCTGAATTAATCACCCCGTAACCCATTGTGGCAAGTCCGGGGTCGATGCCCAAAATTATCATTTCAGCTCCTGGAATAATAGGCGGCAACGATATCACTCAATATCGAGTTCTCGTTGGTGTCGTCAAAGAGCAACGCTTTGCCAAAAAGCGGAAGCGTGCCGGTTTCGGTAAGTTTTTCGTCACACTTCACACGGCGGTTTCCGCACGTAAGGATATAGCCGTTTTCACTCTTGTACGCATGCTCGACTTTTGCCCTTCTCTCTCCCGAAACGTCATAGCAATCGCTTGCCCAGCCGACGTAAACGTCTTGTCCGATATACGATTTTATCACTTTGCCGTCAAGGTGCGAAAGGTCGATTTCAAATCCGTCCTCCGTGATTGCGACAAGTTTACCGTCCTCAATATTCAGCTTTGCTTTTTCAAAAGCGTAGTCCTCGTCAAACGCCTGCGCCGCCCATATATTCGACGGATTTTGTAAGATTTGTTCGAGCGTGCCTATTTGCTTGATTTGACGATAGTGCGTCACGACGATTCTGTCCGCAATCGAAATTGCCTCGTCCTTGTCGCGTGTTGCGAAAATCACTATTTTGCCTTCTTTTGCAAAATCTTGGAGAGCCGGAGCAACCTCTTGCCAAAGCGTCTTTGCATCTTCTTTTTTAAGTCCTCTCGCAATATCGTCAACGAGCGCAACTTTGAAATCGCGCAAAAACAGCCTTGCTATCGCCAAACGCTTTTTGTCTATCGAATCGAGTTTTCTCGCCTTGAAATACAGCGAAGCGGTTATGCCGACTTTTTCCGCCGCCGCTTTGACTCTCTTGTCGATTTCGTCTTTGTTCGCTCCTCTTATTTTGAGAGGATAGGCAAGATTATAATAGCAGGAACGGTTTGCAAACAACGCCAGATCGTCGAAAATCATAATCACGTCGTCGGGCTTTTTGGCAAGCGGTTCACCGTCGAAAAGCACTTTGCCTTCCGAATCGGTCACACCTGCGACAACCTTCAAAAACGTGGTTTTGCCGCTCAACTCGTCACCGAGAAGAGCGACAATTTCTCCGTCGTTTATAGTCATATCCACGGGAGCGAAAACTCTCGCTCCGTAAAGATACTGTTTGCTTACGCCGTCTAATTTTATCATTTTCAGATGATGTATTTCGTCAGTTTTTTCGGAGCGTTTGCAAGCTCTTCTTTCTTTTGTTCGTAACCCTTTCTGTCAAACATAGCATAGGTTGCGTTTTTGCCCTCTTCGACGCCCGGTTGATTGAATGTGTCGATGTTGAGCATCTTGCCGCAGTATGCGGTTTCGAGTTGGAAGAACATCAGAAGTTGACCGATTGTGTTTGCGTTGACTTCGTCGAGCATAATGGTGCGATTCATATGTTTGGATCGAGTGAGCGCATATTCGGTTGCTTCTCTTTCGGTGTTGATAAGCTCGCCCATCGTATGTCCGCAAAGGAAGTTTACATCCGCAAATTCCTCCGCGCCGTTTGCGATGACCACGTCTCCTCTGTACTTCTTAACGCCGATGAAAGTCACGACTTTGTCGAACGGACCTTCGGTGTAAAGTTGCACTTGCGAGTGTTGGTCGGTCACGCCGAGCGACTTGACGGGGGTTTGTCCCTTGTGCACCACGTTGCCGTCAAAGTCGACCGCTTTGCCGAGGCTTTCGCCCCAAAGTTGACAATACCAGTCCGCCATAAGTTTGAGGCTGTCCGCATAAGGCATCATAACAGAGATGTTTTTGCCTTTTTGCTCCATTGCGATATATTGGAGCGTTGCCGCCATAAGAGCGGGGTTTTTGTAGGGATTTGAGGAGTTGCACGCTTTGTCCGTCTCCGCCGCACCTCTCAAAAGTCCGATAATATCGATGCCGAGCACCGCCGCCGGAAGAAGTCCCACGGGGCAAAGTTCGCTGAAACGTCCGCCAACTCCGTCGGGGATATAATAGGTCTTAAATCCTTCTTTCTTTGCAAGTTTTATGAGGTTGCCCTTGCTCTGAGATGTCGTTGCAATGATATGTTTTGCCCAATCCTTGCCGCATTTCTTTTTGAGAATGTCGGTGATGATAAGGTATTGGCTCATTGTTTCCGACGTTGCGCCGCTCTTTGTGATGACGTTGAACATGGTTTTTTCCACGTCGATGACGTCCAAAAGCGCAAGCATACGTTCGGGGTCTACGTTGTCCTCAACGTAGAATTTTACGCCGCGTTTTTTTGCGTCGAGGTCGTTGTATCTGAAATGGCAAAGCGCGTTGAACACAGCCATAGGACCAAGTGCGCTGCCGCCGATGCCCAAAACCACAAAGTTGTCGTAATGCGTTCTCACTTCCGCCGCCGTGTAGATGATATCTCTCACGATTTCTTCTTGATTGTACGGAAGTTCCGACCAGCCCATCCAGCCGGTGCCGCGATTCTTTTCGAAATAAGCGTAGCTGTCGCTTGCTTTGTCAAGCACCGCTTCTATTTCTTTTTCGGTGATGCCTTGCTCGCCGATCGAGGATTCCATCATATTGTTGAAATCAAACTTGATTTGCATATCTTTATGCCTCCAAAATGTTTTTAAGGTATTCAACCGATTCCTTGACTTCGTCAATCGAATCGTAATTTCCGGCGTATTGTTCGATGATGAGCGGTCCGTCGTAGCCGACGTCTTTGAGCCTTGCCACAAGCTCCTTAAAGGGAAACTCGCCTTTGCCGACCATCACTATTTTGCCGTCCTTGACGTCGCTGACGTGCACGTTTGTAAGCGTGCCGCCCATCACGTCTATATACTCGCGCCAATCGTAACCCGAAAGCCTTGCTTGCTTTATGTCGAGCACCGTGCCGATATTTTGCGCGTACGGTTTCATTTGTCTGAAAAATTCGGGCGAATCGAAAGTTGCCCAATGCACGTTTTCAAGGCAAAGTTTTATACCGTATTCGCTTGCGATATCTCCGAGTTTGCTCATCCTGTCACCCACGAATTTCGGGTCGATATACACGCTTTGTTTCAGCCTTGCCTGAGCGTGAAAAGTGTACGCCCTCGCGCCTATCGTTTTGCCCACGTCAAGCACCGAGCGAAATATGCTTTCGGCATCCGCGTACGTCCTTGGCACTTTGTTGAAAAGTTGCGGCTCGAACTGCGTGTTGAGCGAATGGACGGAATATACGTCAAAATCGCCCTTGCGTTGTTTTAGCAATTGCGCAAAGGCGGACGTATACTCATAAAAAGTGGTAAGGAACACCTCGCAGGTGTCCCCTCCACAGCGTTGAATGACCGAGAACGAGTCCTCGGTCAATACTTTTGAAAAAAACGTTGCTGTCGAAATGCCGACTTTCATTTATTCTTCTTCGCCCTCTACTTCTTCTTCGTAGATGTTGGGCGTGCCTTTTTTGTCTTTGCCCCAAATGTCTTTTTGCTTTCTCATCTGTCCGAGAAGTCTGGGAATAACCTCGTCGAGATTGTCGAACGGAGAGTCGCTCATTGCGCTTGCACGGTAGGAAATACCTTTGCTTGTGACGACCATATCGGTGGTGTAATCGCCGTTTTCATACGTCACGGTGAATTTCACTTCCGCATTTTCGTCCTCGAAACGTCTTTCGAGTTTCGCGCACTTTTTCTCGGTGATTGCCTTGAGTGAATCACTTGGATTGTAGTTCTTGCCAAAAATTTCGATTCTCATAAAGTAACCTCCAAAGTTCTTTGTGCCTTTATTATAGCAAGTATAAAAATAAATTTCAATACTTGGCTATTATTTTAATTGATATTTAATCGTATCTTGTAGCGGCAGAAGTTTATTTGTTGCTTTCAAACACTAGGTTGTTTCCGTCGAAGTCTATTTTTACTTTGTCGCCCGACGAGATTTCCGCTCTGATAAGTTTTTCGCTGAGCTTGTCCTCGACAAGTCTTTGGAGCGTTCTTCTCAACGGTCTTGCGCCGTATTCGGCGTCGTAGCCTTCGCTTACGATATAATCCTTTGCGCTTTGCGTTATCGTCACCGATATATCCTTGCTTTCCAAGCGTTTTTCAAGAGACGCAAACATCAAATCGGCAATTTTGAGAAGACTTGCCTTGTCGAGTTTTTTGAACACGACGATTTCGTCTATACGATTGATGATTTCGGGTTTCATTGCGCCTTTGAGTGCTTGCACGTGGCTTTGACGCACTCTTTCGCTTTCGTTTTCAACCGCTTTTTCGCTTGCGAATCCCAACGTGCGTTGCGGCGCAGACGCTTCTTTTGCGCCGATGTTGGAAGTGAGAATCACCACCGTGTTTTTGAAACTTACAGTGCGGCCGTGACTGTCCGTGAGTATGCCATCCTCCAAAATTTGCAACAAGATGTTGAAAATGTCGGGATGTCCTTTTTCGATTTCATCGAAAAGCACAACCGAATACGGCTTTCTGCGCACCTTTTCGGTGAGCTGTCCGCCCTCTTCGAAGCCTACCAGTCCCGGTGCGGAGCCTATGAGCCTCGACACGCTGTCCTTTTCCATATACTCGCTCATATCCACGCGGATGAGCAAATCTTCGTCGCCGAAAAGCGCACTAGCGAGTGCCTTTGCAAGTTCGGTTTTACCGACGCCCGTCGGGCCGAGGAAAATGAACGAACCTATGGGGCGTTTGGGGTCTTTCAACCCCGCTCTTGCTCTCTTCACCGCCTTTGCAACGGCAGAGCAAGCCTCGTCTTGTCCGATAACTTTGGATTGCAATGTTTTTTCGAGATTGACGAGTTTTTCGCTCTCGCCCTCTGTTATTCGCCTTACGGGGATGCCCGTCCAATTGCCCACGACTTCGGCAATTTCGTCCTCGCCTATGGACAAATCGGTGTTTTTACATTTCTCTTTCCACTCGATTTCGGCTTTTTCTTTTTGCTCGATATAATCGTCGCGAAGTGCCTTGTATTTTCCGCAAAGTTCGTAGTTTTCTCTGCGTTTTGCCTCGCTCAAATCGAGTTCGGCTTGCTTGATTTTGTTTTCCAAATCGCGAATTTCGCCGGGAGTGGTAAAGGAAAAAATCTTCTTTCTCGACGCCGCCTCGTCGATAAGGTCTATCGCCTTGTCTGGAAGGAATCTGTCCGCAACGTATCTGTCCGACAAAATCGCCGCCGAAGATATCGCTTCGTCTGTTATCGTAACGCCGTGATGCGCCTCGTATTTCGGCTTCAATCCCTGCAAAATTTCAATGGTGTCGCTCACGCTGGGCTCTTCCACCAAAACAGGCTGAAATCGGCGTTCTAACGCACTGTCTTGCTCAAATTGTTTGCGATATTCTTCAAGCGTGGTCGCGCCTATCGTCTGCAATTCGCCCCTTGCGAGCATGGGCTTCAATATGTTTGCTATGTCCAGACCGCCCTCGCTCGAACCCGCTTTGAGAATGGTGTGAATTTCGTCTATGAAAAGAAGCACGTTGCCCCTTTGCTTTATGCCGTTGAGAGTGGCTTTGAGTCTTTCTTCGAAGTCGCCTCTGTATCGCGTGCCGGCAACGAGCGAGGTAAGGTCGAGCGAAAACACGATTTTGCCTCTCAACGCGTCGGGAACGTCGCCTGCCACTATTCGTTGAGCAAGTCCGTCTATAACCGCGCTTTTGCCCACGCCCGGCTCGCCTATGAGCACGGGATTGTTTTTCGTCCTGCGACAAAGCACCTGAATGACTCTTTCGGTTTCCTTGCCCCTTCCGATGACGGGATCGAGCTTGCCGTCGCGCGCTTTTTGCGTCAAATCCGTGCCGAATTTAGACAAGTCGAAATCGTCTTCGTTTTTGCGTGAATTTTCGTAATAATTATCGTTATTTTTTGCGATTTTTTCGCTGTTTTCAAACGCTGCGCCGCCGTTTTTGTGCGTATTTTGTTCGCTTTCGCCGAAGAAATCGGACACGTAACCGCTCAAAACGTCCTTTATGCTTTCCTCATTTCCGTTTGCAAGGCACATTGTCGCTCTGCCGCCGCCGCTTGAAACTATCGCATTGTACGTCAGGCGTTGCAAATATTCGGGATCAACGCCCTTTGCGCGCAAAACGTTGCTTGCAACCGAGGACGTTTCGTCCAAAATCGTATATAAAATATGCTCCGTGCCCACTACTTGCGAACCAAGGCGCGCCGCGACCTCTTTTGCGTTTTGCACCGCCCTGGATGCTCTTGCGGACATCTCCACCACGGGACGAGTGGGCATTGGCGAAAACACGGGTATCACGTCTTCTTCGTACACTCCGCAACCGTTCAAAAGTCTTTGCGCCGCCGAGCCGTCCACGTCCAAAAGACCGAACAAAATGTGTTCGGTGCAAACAAGTCCGCCCGTGCGTACGGCAAGTTCGTTGGCTCTTTGAAGCACGAGTCGAGCATTGTCCGAATACGTTATCATTCTTCCTCCGTCAAAAGTTTGCGAACGATGCGAGCGCGCGCTTTGTCACGCTCCTCTTCGCTGCTTCCGTTTGTGATAATCTGCAAGGACGAGGCGGAACACGCCCATATCATTTCGTCCGTTATCGCAGTTGATTTTATAGGCAAAATGCCCAATATTACGCCGATTTTTACGTCGACGAGCAATTTCATAAGTTCTTGCGCGGTGAGTGCATACGCACCTTTCAGCACGGCGTAACTGCGCGATATGCCGTCCAAAAGCTCGGTTTGCTTTTCTTTGACGAGTTTTTCGAGCGCAACCCTTTCGCAATAGCACATACGCGCCACGGCTTGCTCGACGTGAGATATAATTTCACCCTCGCTCACTCCCAGCGTGCGAGAGTTGGAAATCTGGTACATATCGTATGCGGCGTCGCTTCCTTCGCCGTACACTCCGCGTATCGTCAAGCCGAATTCGCTCTTGAACGTTTTGAGCGTGTCCTCGATTGCTCCCGCCCTCTTCAATGCCGGCAAAAACAGCATACACGACGCTCTCATTCCCGTGCCGAGATTGGTTGGACACGCCGTCAAAAACCCGAGTTGAGCGTCGTAGGCAATCGGCAAAGCATGCAACAACCTTTCGTCGTATGCGCGCAATCTTTCGTACGCGCCTTTGAGGTTGAATCCCTCCTCCACGCACTGCTCTCTTATATGGTCCTCTTCGTTGAGCATAACCGAGATGCCGAATTTCTTGTCGCCCTCGACTATAACCGCTCCGTTTTGAGTGTTGTTGGCAAGCGCAAGCGAGATGAGATGCCTTTCAATAAGAGCTTTTTTCCGTTCTTTGTCAAGTTTGTTCATAGGCAACAATCTTGCCTCGAACACGCCCTGCGCCGCAGAATACGCGCCGTTTATAAGATTGACGACTCTTTCGTCCGTAACCTTCAAATTGCGAGGAAATTCAAGTCCCACGACGTTGCGCGCAAGCCTTATTCTCGACGATACGACGTTGTTTTTGACAAGCTCGTTTACCGTGCAATCCTTTGCGGATTTGAGAGTGTTCAAACCGCTTTGTTGCAATCTCAATCCGTTTTCGCTTTCAAGTTCGCAAACGCTGTGAACGACGTTTTGCGGCGGACGAGCTTGCAAAAGTTCGGCGTTTACACCTTGCGCCTTGCTTGCCGCGTCGAGCGCGATTTTTCGCATTTGAGAATAACAATTCGCACAACCGAAAAGGAAATTCTTTTCAAAATCCTCAATCGTATATCCGCAATATTTGCACTCTTTAGTGCGTCTTGAAAGCCTATAATCCGCCTCTTCGTGCGGACTTTTGCTGCATTTCAAAGCGTTTTCGTAGCAACTTTGACAATACGCGTATTCGACGGGGTTGTTGTCAACAACCACGCTTTCGAAAAGCGTTGCGCTTTTTTCTCCGCATATGTCGCAAATTCTTCCGTTCACCGTTTTATAATTCTTTTGTTATATTTCTCAAATACTCTTTGAATTCGCAGTCGAGATCCTTGTCTCGCAGAGCGTACTCGACTGTTGCTTCGAGATAGCCTTCTTTGTTGCCTATATCGTAGCGTCTTGCGCTAAATTCGTAGGCGCATACGTCTTTTTCTTTGGCAAGAATGCTTATCGAATCCGTCAAATATGCCTCGCCGCGAGTGTACGGCGTGCGCTCGATTGCGTCGAATATCGAAGGGGCAAGCACAAATCTTCCGAGAGATACCAATGCGCCGGGAAGTTCGCCTTGCGGTTTTTCGATTATGCCGTCGATAAGCGTGGTTTTGTCGTCTATTGCCGACTTCGTTATCATCACGCCGCAACGTCTTGCAACCTCTTCGCTCGTGCGCTGACACCCCACTATAGACGCGCCGTTCGTGGCATAATATGCGTCGATAAGTTGCTTGGTAACGGGCTTTTCACCCTCTTTTACGTACATCACGTCGTCGCCGAAAAGCACGGCGAACGGCTCGCCGTTCACAAAGTCTTTGCAAAGTTTTATTGCGTTTGCGTTGCCGTCCATCGTCTTTTGCGTGACAAAAGACACCTTTGCCCCGATTTCTGCGTTGGCAAGCTCGTACGCTTCCTTTTCGCCTTGCGACAAAAGATGCTCGTTGAGCCGAACGTTAGGCTCGAAAAGGCGTTTTATACTTTCTTTTTGCGGAGATATGACGATCATAATCTCCTCTATGCCGCTCTTCACCGCCTCGTCGACGATGTAGCACAGCGCAGGCGTATCCACGATGGGCAACAATTCTTTGGGCAAAACTTTGGTGACGGGCAGGAATCTCGTTCCGAACCCCGCACAAGGTATTATTGCTTTTCTGACTTGCATAAGCACCCCCTCTTTTCAAGCGTCGAATTTGTCCTAAGCCGTCAAATTCCGACGACGGATTTTTCTATGCGACGTTTTCGCCGCATAATCGTTTGTACAATATATTCGTAAGTCGCAACGCGATATTCTCGTTGCGACTTCGATTGCGATTTTCAAAAAGTCATTTCTATTAAATGAAAATCACTTTTCATAGCCGTGCGGATGAGTCGAGTGCCACTTCCACGCAGACGAAACGATACTTTCGAGACTGTCGTATCTGGGCTTCCAGCCGAGTTCTCTCTTTATCTTCTCGCTGGATGCGACAAGGGTTGCCGGATCGCCGGGACGACGGCCTTCGATTGTCCTTTCGATATGGCGTCCCGTCACTTTTTCGGTCACGTCGATAACCTCTTTGACGCTGAATCCGTTGCCGTTGCCGAGGTTGTAGTAGGTGGATTTTCCGCCGTGTTTGAGATAGTCGAGAGCACGGATATGAGCGTCGGCAAGGTCGGTGATGTGAATATAATCCCTCACGCAAGTGCCGTCGGGTGTGGGATAGTCGTCGCCGAAAATGCCGATGTGATCTCTCGTGCCGTTTGCCACTTGCAAAATGATGGGGATAAGGTGGGATTCGGGCTTGTGCGCCTCGCCGATTTCACCGCTCTTGTGTGCGCCCGCCGCATTGAAGTAGCGCAAAGCAACGTATTTGAGTCCGTACGCCTTGTCGTAATCTTGCATAAACTGCTCCATCATGAGCTTGGTTTGACCGTACACGCTGGTGGGATGCTGCGGACTTTCCTCGGTGATAAGACCGTCGCCGCAATCTCCGTAAGTCGCCGCCGAGGACGAGAACACGAGATATTTGACGTTTTCGGCAATCATAGCGTCCAAAAGCGCAAGCGTGCCGGCAACGTTGTTGTGATAATACTTTGCAGGATTGACCATACTTTCTCCGACAAGAGAGTACGCCGCAAAGTGAATGACGGAATCTACACCGTACTTTCTGAACGTTTCACGCAAAAGTTCGACATCAAAGATGTCGCCTTTGACAAACGGCACGTCCGACGGCACGGATTCGATATGTCCCGTGACAAGATTGTCGTAAACTACGACGTCCATGTTTCTTTCTTTGAGTTCTCTCACGCAATGGGAGCCGATGTAGCCTGCTCCGCCCGTAACCAAAATCATATATCACTCCTCGCACGTCCTCGCACGTCGGGCGCGCTGAATTTTATTCTATGAAATATTATAAACTAGAACCGCTTGTTTTGCAAGGCAAAATTGTGTATAATCAAATTGTGGGAAAAACAATTTTGCATTGCGACCTAAACAACTTCTACGCATCGGTGGAACAAAAACTGCATCCCGAATACGACGGGATGCCTCTTGCCGTGTGCGGAAACCCCGAGGCCAGACACGGAATTGTGCTTGCAAAAAACCAACTCGCAAAAAAAGCGGGCGTGCAAACGGGCGAAACGCTGTGGTCGGCAAGGCAAAAATGCCCGGATATAATTTTTGTTCCTCCGCATTTCGACGAATACGTCAAACATTCAAAGCAAGTGTTTGAAATCTACACTCGATTCACCGACCGCGTGGAGAGTTTCGGCATAGACGAGTGTTGGCTCGACGTGACGGGCAGCGAAAAACTTTTCGGCGACGGCGTGACCATCGCAAACAAATTGCGCGAGCTCGTCAAAGAAAAAACGGGACTGACCATATCCGTGGGCGTGTCTTTCACCAAAACGCTCGCAAAACTCGGCAGCGACCTAAAAAAGCCCGACGCGACGACCGTGCTTGACAAAGAGCATTATATGGACGTCATCGGCGATATGTCGCCCTCCGAGATGATTATGATAGGCAAACAGACGTCCGAAAAGCTGACAAAGCTCAACGTCCGCACCATACGGCAACTGGCAAACGCCGACCGTGACGCTTTGCGTCACATTTTCGGAGTGGTTGCCGACAATATGATAAACGCCGCGCAAGGCGTCGAAACGGAAGAAGTCAAACACTACTACGATATTCGCATCCCCAAAAGCGTGTCGAACGGCACGACCACTCCGCGCGATATAAAAAATCTCGACGAAGCCAAAATCGTAATTTACGCTCTTGCGGATATGGTTGCGTTGAGATTGAGAAGCTACAACCTCGTTGCAAACGGCATCGGACTTTCAATCAAAAATCCAGCTTTACAATGGACGTCAAAACAAATTCCGCTTTCACCGGCAAGCGCAAATTCGGGCGCAATCGCAAAATCCGCGATAAGTCTGATTGAAAAAATACACAATTTCAACGATCCCCTTCGCGCAATCACCGTGTCTGCAATCAGGCTGGAAAACAAAGACGGCGTGCAAATCAGCCTTTTCGACGAGCCGAACGACAAAGCCGACAAACTTGAAAAAACAATCGACGATATACGCGCAAAGTACGGCTACCGCTCGGTGCAGCGCGGTATCTTGCTTGAAAACGATCTAACGGGCAACTTGCACGAGGACGACGATTTCAGACCTTTTCATCAAAGCAAAACAACCTGAAACCCAACTCGAACACAATTTGCATAATTTCCATAAAACCACAAGGCACGAACACGATTTACAACACATATCGTGTTTTGTTTTGCTAAAAATCAACGTTTTTAGCCTCATATCGCCATTTTTCGGACGTATAATTTTATATCAATACACTTATAGTGTTGTATAATTGCATAACACATTTCGTGCTTTTAGGCATTTTTGTCGAAAAAAGGAGCAAGTTTTCGTTTCCGTTTTACAATCGCGTCAAATTACCTTATAATTGATATCAAGTGATAATTGGGATTGTAAGAAGACACTGGCACAAGCCTATGGAGCATCCGCTCCTCACGCACGTACAGGCGTGCAAAAACAATATTTATGACACCGGTTCAAATCGCAACGGCAGTTTTATCTCTCATTGCAGGCATTGGTATATTCCTTATCGCTTGCACGATGATGAGCTCGAATCTGGAATCCGTAAGCTCCAACAAACTCAAACAACTTTTTGCGCGTACGTCAAAGAGTAAGCTCGTCGGCGTCGGCATAGGTACGGTTGCAACGGCGGCGATACAGTCGTCGGGCGCAACGACCGTTATGGTCATAGGTTTCGTCAACGCCGGCATTATGTCGCTGATGCAAGCGGCAACCGTCATTTACGGCGCAAACATCGGTACGACGATTACCGGTCAAATCACCGCCCTCGGCATGTTTGAAAACTCCATCTCAACGGGGGTGGTATTTGCCACTTTTGCAGGCATCGGCGCATTTACGATGGCTTTTGCAAAGAAAGATCTTGTCAAAAAAATCGGCGGTATCCTTGCAGGCTTCGGTATGCTGTTCGTCGGTCTTGACATGATGAGTGCATCAATGGATACGTTCGCATCCCTCGACACCGTCAAAAACTTTCTTGCATCCATAAGCAATCCGCTTCTTCTCGTCCTCATCGGCACGGTTTTGACCGCAATCATTCAAAGCTCGTCCGTCATGACGTCAATCGCCATCACGATGGTCTTTACGGGGCTTATTAACCTCGATCAAGGCATTTATCTCACTATGGGCTCGAACATCGGTTCGTGTGTTGTTGCAATCATCGCAGGTTTGACTTCCAGCACAAACGCAAAACGCACCGCTCTCCTTCACCTTCTTTTCAACGTTTCGGGCGTTGTGATTTTTATGCTCGTAGCAATGATGATGCGCGAAATCTCAAAGGCGGTAAACCCCACAAAGATTATAACTTTCGGCTACCTTTTCGGAAAAATGTTCCCCGGCGTTCCGCAAACTCAACTTGCAATGTTCCACACGATATTCAACGTCATTACGGTTATCATAATGTTACCGCTCACCAATTTGTCGGTTAAGCTTGTATGTAAAATCCTTCCCGACAAAAAGAAGAAAGACGAACAACCGGCAGAACATTTTTACTACATCGACGAGCATATGCTCTCAACTCCGCCTATCGCAGTGCAACAAACCAAAAACGAAATCGTCAATATGGCGGAAATCGCATTGCACAACTACGACCTCGCTTGCGACGTGATTTGCACTCTAGACTATTCTCAAATCGAAAAATTCCGTCAGAACGAAAACGAGCTGAACTTCCTCAACAAAGAAATCGCAAGATTCGTCGTCAAACTTTCAAAGCTCGAAATGAACGACGCTGACCACAACTATCTTGCAACCACATTCCACACGATCACAGATCTCGAACGCGTCGGCGACTATGCGGAAAACATCATCGAATACGCCGACAAACTCAAAGAATCCGACCAAAAGTTTTCGGACGTCGCAATCTCGGAAGTGCGCAACTTGCAAAGTCGCATAAACGATTTGTTTCAAAAGGTCATGAAAGCATACGTAAACAGCGACGCGGCTTCGCTTGACGAGGCAAACGTAATCGAAGACGAAATCGACGACATCACCGAAGCAATGGGCGCAAACCATATAGAAAGATTGCGCGCGGGCGATTGTACTCCCGACGTCGGAGCACAGTATCTCTCGCTTGCGTCCAACTCCGAGCGTGTTGCGGACCACTTCATAAACGTCGGCAAATCCATAAACGGCACAACCAAGAAAAAGGACTAATTTATGAAACTTGCAATCGCAACCAACAATCAGCATAAACTCACCGAAATCAAAGCTATCCTCGGCAACTCGTTCGAGGAGCTTTTGTCGTTGAAAGACCTCGGCATCGACGTTGACGTCGAAGAAACGGGCACTACGCTCGAAGAAAACTCTCTTCTTAAAGCACGCACGATTTGCGAGCTTTGCAACATGCCCACGCTTGCAGACGATACAGGGCTTATGGTTGACTCGCTTGACGGTGCGCCCGGCGTTTATTCCGCGCGTTACGCAGGCGAAGCTCACAACGATAAAGCCAACCGACAACTGCTTCTAAAAAACCTCGAAGGCGTGCAAAATCGTCGCGCCCATTTTGCGACGGTTATAACAATTTGTTATCCGAACGGCGACTTTATCACCGCAAAAGGACGTGTCGAAGGCTCGATTTTGCGCGAAGAACGGGGTACGGAAGGCTTCGGATACGACTCTTTGTTTTTCAGCGACGAGCTTCAAAAAACCTTTGCAGAAGCGTCCGCAGACGAAAAGAATTCAGTAAGCCACCGAGGCAGAGCTTTGCATGCAATGCTTGAAAAACTCAACTCCGAACACTAACGTTATGAACACTATCGTAGCATTTTCGGACAGCCATAATTACCCTCTTCCGGATCGTCTTGTCGAAGTCGCAAACGAAAGTAAATTCGTGTTCTTTTTGGGCGACGGCATAAGTGCGCTCGGCGACATTTTGTGCCATAAAGGCTTTCACGGAGTAAAAGGAAATTGCGACAATTTCGCTTTTCAGGACGAGGAAGTCATCGAAATCGACAAGGTGAAAATTCTCATCACGCACGGAGATAAATACCACGTCAAACGTGGATTGTTGGAACTGTATTTGCGCGCGCAAGAACTCGGTTGCAGCCTCGTTTTCTACGGACATACGCACTTTGCGCAAATCGACGAACGCGACGGAGTTACCCTCGTATGTCCCGGAGCGGTCTGCTCTTCGTCATGCGGCACGCCCTCATACGCCTACGCAGTCGTGCACGACGGAAAATTTACCGTCAAAATCGTAAATCTAGCCCAAATTTGTTGACATCAAACCTTTGATGTGATAATATTGTCAAGCATTGAATCGTAGATTGCTCTTTCACAGCGTAATTTGAGTCCGTGCGGGTGTAGTTCAATGGTAGAATGTCAGCCCTCCAAGCTGATTGCGTGGGTCCGATTCCCATCACCCGCTCCACAACTCAAAGAGCGTTTAAAAAGCGTCTTGACGATGCAATGAGCCTGTAGCTCAGCAGGATAGAGCAACGGCCTTCTAAGCCGTGTGTCGGGAGTTCGAATCTCTTCAGGCTCGCCATTATGGTGGATATAGCGCAGTTGGTTAGCGTGCCAGGTTGTGGCCCTGGAGGTCGTGGGTTCGAATCCCACTATTCACCCCACTTTGATACAAAGCTCCGAACGGAGTTGTATGAGTTCGAATTCATCAAAAAATCGTATGGATTCGAACGGGCAGAAAATCAAACAATCCGGTGAATTGTTTGGCTGCCCCGGTGTGATAGTGCAGCCCTTCGCAAAGTCGTACGGAATCGCATAAAAATGTGCGCCTGTGTAGCGCGAGTCGCTCGGCACAGGTCAAACGGCGCGAATCCCACTATTCACCCCACTTTTGTTACGTCACTCTGAAAAGAGTCGATATAGTTTGATTCCGAAGATTACTTCATCGGATTCGAACGGGCAAATGTAAAAAAGTTTTACATTTGCCGAAAAAGTGCAGTATATTTGTTGCAAAAACTTTGTTTTGGTGATAATATAGACTGCGTTGTAGGGGTATCGCCAAGCGGTAAGGCACCAGATTTTGATTCTGGCATTCGTTGGTTCAAATCCAGCTACCCCTGCCAATGACTCACTAGCTCAGCCGGTAGAGCACCGCACTTTTAATGCGATGGTCCGGAGTTCGAATCTCCGGTGGGTCACCAATTTTTAGGCTATATACTAGGTATATAGCCTAATTTTTTTGTATTCAAACAGCTTTTTTTCCTTGATTTATAGTATCGTTTACCCCCTTGTTAAATTTTGCGATTTCTTCTTTCTCGAAGTCTTCATTGACGTGCGTATACACGTTTTGCGTCATATCGGTTGTCGAATGCCCTACCCACTTTTGCGTTACCTTAATCGCAATATTATTTTCGGCACATCTCGTTGTAAACGTATGACGGAGCGAATGCAATGTAAAATCTTGTCCGCACAATCCACTATCTTTCAACGCATTTTGAAAATGCTCTCGTATTGCGTGTTCTTTTATCGGAAACAATCTTTCGTGCTTTGACAAATCCATATCTTTCAAATACGGATAGAGATTATCCAGAATCGGCACGTTTCTATATCCAGCACTTGTTTTAGGCGGAACGATTTTGCCGTTTTGAAATTGCTTGTTAATGCTTATATATCGTTCTTCAAGGTGTATATCGTCCGTAGTGAGAGCCAACAACTCGCCCCGTCTTAAACCGCAATACAACACAACAAGCAACGCATCACCACGATAGTTTGTTTTACACGCTTGCACAAATCTTTCTTCTTGCTCGTGTGTAAAGGCTTTCCCGTGCTTTTTCTTGTGTTTCTTAATCTCAACTGCGTTCAACGGGTTAAAATCGATATATCGGCATTTCACGGCTTTATCCGACATTTCATTAAGCAAGGCGAAACAATCGTCTTTCACGCTCGGTTTGTCAATGCTATTAAATTTTTGATAGTTTCCCAAAAGGGTTGCCGGGCATATATGAGTCATATTTTAATAGGCTATTTTCAGGTGATATACAGTTTTATAAAACTATGACAAGGCCCGTTCTTGAAGTGTTAGTGGCTAGTTTTGAGCCCTTAACATTGGAGTTGGTTCAAAAAATATCAATGGTTGATGAATATGAATTTGACGATGTAAAGATGTTTTCTATTAGTATCCCATTATTTTCTCTTTTCCGCAAGGTTTTTTTCAAAAATTTCCACACGACAAAAATATTGCCGTAGCACACCACGGCAATATTTTGAAGTTTGTGAATTTTTGCGTGAAACAGTATTGAATTTTATTGCAATCTTTGAATCATTGCCCAAAGCGACTCGGCGGAGTTGAAGTTTGCGGGGACGATGTCCGCAGGAGAGAGTTCAATGTCGAATTCGTCGCTGATTTCGGCGATGATTTCCATTATGTTGAGGGAGTCGAGAATGCCGTTGTCAATTGGTTTTGTTTCGTTTTTGAAGTCAACGTCGGGTCTGACTTCGCTGAGTATTTCAAGTAGTTTGTCCATTTTTTATTCTCCTTAATTATGTTTTATTTTATTTCAAAATTGAGTGTATCGGTGCAAAATACGTCCCTAACGAGCGTGATTTTGCCCTCTTTTTTCTTGTAAATTCGGGGCATATCGCGCGACAAAAAGAGGTAGATTCCCTCACTCACGGTGTAAGCGCCCGTCCTTGCAAATTCAAGTATATCTCCGCTTTTCACATCTTCAAGCGGCAAGGCTTTGACAAGAACGTCGCTGACGGTGCAAAGCGAGCCGCATATGGTGCAAGGCTGTTTTTCTCCATCTTTTTTCTCGGCAAAATCGCTTGAAAACTGTCTTATATGCGGTTTTTTCATTGCCATCGTTTGCCCATAGTAATTAAGGTGATTTATGCCGCCGTCAACTATGCAAAACTGCGTTCCGTTCGTGTTTTTTATATCCACGATTGAGGTGTAATACTTGCCGCAATATGCCGCGATAAACCTGCCTGCTTCATAGACGATTTCGCGCTTGTTGTCGCTTTTTGCAAAGGCTTTTGACACTTCCTCGATCGCCGCTTTTTCGTCAACTTCCTCGTCGCCCTCGAAATAGGCAACCCTAAGCCCCGGACCGTATTCTATCCTTTCGATTGTGTTGCCGTTTGTCTCCAGCTTATTTGCAAAATCAACGATGCTTTCAATCTCTTTCAAGATTTTGTCGCGCTTTTTCTGCGTGCCAGAATAGTATTGTATTCCCTTGATTTCGAGCGCGTTTTGCTTGATTTCGACAAGGCTCGATATGGTCGTTTCGTCCATTCCGAACTGATTGCCGCTTGACAGGCGCAAGATGACGTCGAGCGTCAATCTATACTCGTTTGCGACTTTTTCGAGCAGCTGAAACTGCGAGGGCGATTCCACGGTATAGGTCGCTTTATCCTTGCAAATCCCCACGATTTCCCTTATATCGCTCTCCTCCTTGTAGACGCCGGACAGCACCACTTTTTCGTGCGGTATACCTGCGCGCATTGCAATGCGAAACTCGCCCGTGGAGCAAATCTCAAAGCAATCCACAACGTCTTTGAGGTCGTTGACAAGAAACGGATTTGCTTTTATGGCATAACACAATTTTTCGCCGTGTACAAGCAGGCTTTTGATGCCGTTCACCCTCTCGATTAGCGCGTCTATATCGAACACGAACGAGGGCGTTTTTATCAAATTCATTGAGGTTTTGCTCATTATTCTATCCGCCTATACAAGTTTTTTTCTGTCGATTTTGCCGTTTTCGTTCAACTCGAACACGTCCTTTTTGACGCATTTGTGCGGAATCATAAACGCCGGCAACTTATCTCTCAAAAACACTATTACGTCCGTAGGCTCGATACTGCCGACGTAAAACGCATTGATTTTGTCCTTTTCACTGTCGAAAATGCAAACCGCGCGGTTAATATTCTCATTGGACATCATCACGTTTTCGATTTCGCTAAGCTCGATGCGATGCCCCATATGCTTGATTTGGAAGTCTCTTCTGCCGTTGAAATACAAGTTTCCGTCCGCCTCATAGTGCGCCAAGTCGCCCGTTCTGTATATGGTTTCGAGGTATGCGTCGTTGAGCGGATTTTGCACAAACGCCTTTGCCGTTTCTGTCTTGTTGTTGTAATATCCGAGCGACAAACACGTGCCCGACACGCACACTTCGCCTGCCTCGCCCACAGCTGTGACAAGCCTGTCGTTCTCGTCCAAAAGGAACACTTTTTCGTTTTTGAACGCCTTGCCTATTGGCAAACTGTCTTGTGAAAAATCCTTGGGCAACACGAAATAAGTGCAGTTGCAGGTGATTTCTGTCGGGCCGTAGAGATTGACGAACGTTGCGTTTGGAAACGCTTGTCGCCACACGTTGAGGTGCTTTATGGGCATAACCTCGCCGCTGAACAAAATCTTGTTTATGGTTTGGGGGATTTTGTACTGAAATGCGCGGAAAGTTGACAAAATGCACAGCGCGGACACCGCCCAAACGAGAGTCGTAACCTTGCGCTCGATGAGATAGTCGATGAGTATTGTAGGGAATGAGAACTTCTTTTTGGGAATAATCTGCATTGTTGCGCCACATTGTATTGTCGAATAGATGTCTTTTACAGACACATCGAAATCAAACGGCGCTTGGTTGCCTATGACGTCGCAATCGCTTATGCCGAAAACATCGGTAACTTCGTCGATGAAATCGATGACCGAGCGGTGGGACACGGCGATACCCTTCGGCGTGCCTGTCGAACCCGACGTAAACATAACGTAAAGCGGGTCGATGTCAACGTGACCTTTTGCAATATCCTGCAAAAGCAACTCGTCAACCTCGCTCCCCTCTATATCCTTGAACAGCACCACCGACTCCTCGTCCACGCCCTCGGGCAAAAGACCTATCGATTCCTCGTTGACAAGGACGAGCGGATTTTTCAAAGTGTCGAGTATTCTCTTTCTGCGCTCCTCGGGATGCAAGGGATTGAGCGGCACATAGAAACAGCCTGCAAATACGCACGCAAAAAACATTTTGACCACACGCACGCTCTTTTCGCCAAGCACGGCAACGGGTGTGCGCGGAGCAACTTTTTTTGCAATACCGCTTGCGATTTTTCTCGCCTCAAAAACGAGTTGTTTGTAGGTTATCGATTCCGTTTCGTCCGCAAACGCCACTTTGTCGGGATACTTTTTTGCGCTTTCGCACAAGAACTCCAACACGTTGTTTATTCTTTTTTCCATATGTACCTCACTTGTTTATCGTCGGAAAGCATTTTTCCGCCGAGAGAGAAAGCAAAACGCTTTCCTTGCCGTATTCATCAAAAATTGCCGTATATGAACGGTGCAACCGAATACATTCCGCCGTATGCGCCGAACACCATTATCGAAAACGTAAGAGCCAAAAACGTCACCCAGCGAACGGGGATTGCCTTTTCGTACAAATTCTGTCTTATATCCACGCCCCTTTCCTTGACTATGCCGACGATTAAAATGGTTATTACGCCAATCACGGCAATGATAAATTCCTTGTAGTCAAGACCGAGCGAGAAGAAGTTGCCGCGATAGGGCACAAACACCGAGCCGAGAATATGAACGGCGTCTTTGAGTGTTTTTGCGCCGAAAATGGTTTCGCCAACAAAGATAATCAACAGCGTTCTCAAATGTCTTACGACTCTCCACCCCTTGCCGTCGAGGTTGAACTTGATTTTTTCAGCGATTTTTTTGAATAGCGGCTCGAGCATCATACCCGACACGATAATCACAAAATAGTACAATCCGAAAACGATATACTTCCATTCCGGGCCGTGCCACAAGCCGTTGCAAAACCACACCGCAAGCAGCGCAACCGCCGTCGGCAGCATTTTGGTGAAATGATTTTTGTGTTTCTTTTTGAGTTTGTTGCACGTTTTGTTGAGCCTCGGCGAGAGCGCGACCGAATAGAAAACGTAGTCTTTGAGCCACGAGCCGAGGGTGATGTGCCACCTTTGCCAAAACTCTTGCGCGCTCTTTGCAAAGAACGGCTGACGGAAGTTTTCGTCCATTTTGATTCCAAACAGTTGTCCGCCTCCAATTGCGATGTCGATAAAGCCCGAAAAGTCGGCATAAAGTTGCAATGTGTAACACACGATAAACATCAAACTTGCAACGCCGCTGTACTCGCTCGGCGACTCGGAAATCTTGTAGACGAGCATATACAGCCTGTCGGCAACCACCATTTTTTTGAACAAACCCCAAGCGATACGCTCAAGCCCGAAAATGATGTTTTCATAGTTTGCCGAATGCCCCTCGTAAAGCTGGTCGGCGAGCTTGTCGAATCTGCCGATAGGTCCTTCGAGAATTTGAGGGAAAAACAAGAGGAACAGCGCAACTTTTGCAAAATTCCTTTCCGCCGCATACTTTTTTCTGTACACATCGATAAGATAGCCTATCGCTTGCAAAGTATAGAAGGAAATGCCCAAAGGCAAAAACAGTTTGAGCGCAGGGATTGTGCCCTTTGCGCCACACAGTTCAAGGAGTGAATTGACCGTGCCTCCAAAGAAGTTGAAATATTTCAGAAAACCGATAATCGCAAGGTTGAGTACAATAATCGATGCGATTAAAGCCTTGTTTTGCTTTTTTATGTGTTCTTTGAGTGCTTTGCCTTCAAGGGGTTGTTTCTCTTTTTTCTTGCGTTTTTTATCTTCGTTTTGCGCGCCCGAATCGGCGATTTTTTGTCCCGTTTCTTGCGCTCCGCTCTGCGCCACGCCGTCAACAACTATATTCGTGCTATCCGCCGCCCCTGCTTGCGAAGTTGCGTTTGCCATATCGCCGGTTTCTTGCGAAACTTGCGCGTCCTGCTTTTCAAACATTGCGACAGCGGGTTGCGCCTCTTTGAGCGGCGCAGGCTTTTTGAGCCTATCGTTGTTTTTCTGAATACCGCGCGCGCCAAAATACACGCTGATTGTCGTAAGGCAAACAAACGCAATAAGGTACTTGTCCGTCACAGCGTAAAAGCCTATGCTTGCAATCAGCAAGACAACCCAGCGTATTTTTTTCGGCACGACGTAGTACAAGACGGCTGCGCCTGCCAAAAATGCTATAAATATCAACGTTACGGTGTTCATACTATCCTATATGTTCCCTCTATATCTCGATTGAGCGTAAACATTTCTTTAATTATATATCCGTTCATTTTGCCTTATCCGCCAAATACTTTGCGTAGTCCTCTTTCCAAAACTCGTAGGCTTTGTCCTCTTTCCTGTCGGGGAGTTTGTAGTCCTCTTGAAGAATTTTGCCAAGCCACAGCGACGTTTTGAGCGCACCGCTTTCGTTGAGGTGTTCGCCGCCGTCCGACGTATCTTTTTTCCAATCGAATCCGAACTCTTTTTCGTACTTGTTCAAGTCGATAAAGCGCACGCCTTTCTTGTCGGCGTACTGTTTGACGGCGTTGTAGGTTGAGTTATTCCACCTTTTTTTGGATGGCAATTCCACAAAGACAAGCTCCACTCCATGCTCTTTGCAAAGCTCGACAATCTCGTCAAAGCACTTGAGGCTCATAGAGGCAATCTTATACTTTTTGCCTCCGTTGTTCCAATCCTTGCCGCCATTGTAGGGTGCGACGTGCCTTGAACGCCTATACCCTTTTAGATAGTTGCGCTCCCTCTTCTCGCCCCCGGGCAAAAACTTTTTCCACGCCGTATGATTGTCGATTATGGGGGCGGCGCGCCTAATTTGCGACCACACGTAATCCGCCCTGTGATTGATGTTTTTGAATAGGAGCTGGTCAACGTCAACAACGACGACTTTCGGTTTTTGTCTTTTCAGGGTTTCTCTCAAAAATTCGGTGGTTTCCCACGGCATTTGCGATGCAAACGAGCAATCGTACGACGTAAAGCCGTACTTTGCATACATTTCCATAGGATTTATACCGTAAAACACGCCACTGTGCCCAAAAAACAGTGCGTCCAAAGTGTTGTTCGGCTCGTCAAACACCTTCAGAGCTTCAAACTTGCGCTTATCCGTGCAGTCCATAGGTGAGTCGGGCTTGACCGCCGCCGACAACAATAAAGTCAAAAGGATAAACAATAGGATAAATCCTATCAACGAAAAAGCCTTTTCTTTTTTGCTTTTAATCAATTTTTCCAATGATATCTCCGATTTCAATCTAACGCCGATTGCATATCAACCCCAAAAACCACCAAAAGGAATCCTACCTTTCGTTGCAATCCTTCTCGGCATAAGAACAACACCGCCCTTGCGACGTCATGTCGCCAAAGTTCGGTCAATACCACAAACAATGCTGTCAAAGCCTCTGCACAAAACTACTTGTGCGCGTGTATGGTTTGAAAACCGAAAAACCATACAACCTCTTGGATTTAACATACATTTTTTACATTTTACCACAATATCCGTCATCGGTCAACGTTTTCTCACTCCAAAACATCTTATAATAATGAATTATAAAGTTTTACTCTTGTATCGAAAGTTGAAATATCGACTTCGGTACATTTTTTTACAAAGGACAGCGAAAATTGGAAAACGGAACGGAAAGGTATATCGAAACGGTCGCTTATCTTGGAAAACTTTACGACTTTATCAACGAACGCTTGTTTGGCAGCGAACTTGTGAAACCTGTCATTACGATTCAGGTCGATTCGCGGAATAAGGCATACGGTTGGTGGTTGAAACAAAAGTTTTGGAAAGAAAGCAAAGACGACGAAGGCGTACACGAACTTAATTTGTGCGCTCAATACCTTAACCGCCCTATCGAGAACATCGCCGAAACAATGATTCACGAGATGTGTCATCAGTTCGCAAGTGTCCACAATTTGCAAGACTGCTCGCGTTCGGGTGTATTTCATAACAAATTATTCAAACAGATTGCCGAAAGCCACGGATTGACTGCGGTATGTCCCCGATGATCCCGATGATCAACGGGGACTTTTTTTATAGCAAATGCGAGATACCTGTAAACCGTGGAAGCAGAACAAAATAAGTGCTTGATATAACCGTTGACAATCACAATATACATTTTTTCATAAGATACAGCACAAAGAGGAACAAAGATTTGTGTTTACCAATAAACTACAAAATGTCCCAAAATGAAAAATCATCCGCTCATGTAAGTGCTACATGTGCGGATGGTTAACGTGTGGCTATCACATACGAAATAGCTGCATTAATAATTCAGTTGACGTCTCTTAATCTTTGAATAACTTTTGCGCTTTAGGGACTATTTAATTAGATCACCTCTATACAAATTAGCCTTAGAAACGTAAGTTAAATATCACTTTGCAATTTGTCTTTGATAATAGCTAAACTCTTTTGCTTAGATTTATCAACAGAGAATCCAGCAACAACCTCTTGCATGGTTTCGGAACTCCAGTAGATTTTTAGTTTTTCCTTTGCACGCGTAATTGCGGTGTAAAAAATTCCGTGCGAGATTTTCTCCGCATTGCTACTCGGAATAACAACCTTAACCGACTTATATTCCAAACCTTGCGCCTTATGAATCGAAACTGCATAAGCAAGTTGAAATGGAACAATAGTTTTAGGGCGATCTTCTTCAGCCATTTCCTCTTCATAAGCAAGCACTTCGAAGCATATGCGAGTCCCATCGTCAATTACATCCACAAATTTTATGCCGTCATTTTGGCAATCTTTTTCTGTTAGCGTAATCTGTACATCAACTGTAAACTCAATCTTATTGGTATACATTTCTATCTGTACAATGCGCCCCTTCAAGTTATTATAAAGCAGAGAAAATCTGTCAGTATCATTGAATAGAATATGATCTCCGACTTTGTATGTCCAATCCATCCAGCTAACCGGCTTTGCGGTATTAGTATTTTGAAAATAATTATTCATGTTATTTAAGCCAAACTTTCCATCATAATTTAAGCACAGAATAACTTCGTCTTCTATATCGGAATTAAAGATGCTTTCCCCTATATTTTCGGAAAATGGACCATCTATAACAAGTTTTTCCGTTATCAATGCTCCCTTGTTCCGAACTTCCTTCCATAGTTCTCTTAAACTCCGGTCATCTGTTCGCCAATTGCTTAAAAGTTCAATATTTGATCCTTTAGCCTTAACAACATCTTTAGCGTAGGAAAACCAATTACCAAAATCAATGGACTCTATCTGATAGATATCTCCCGCAAGTACAAGGAATGAGTCCGGACGCATTTTTTCAAGGAGGGCTTTCATAACACGATTATCTATCGTGCTACACTCATCCACAAAAACAACATCATAATCCGGTAAGCTAACCTTTTTTGTAAAGCTATTAATACTAATAAAGTCAGCGTCTACCCCCGGATTTTCAATTCTCCGCCGCAAATTTTGTAAGGCCATATGTGTTTTGGTGAGAAATAACTTTCGACGTCCGGTCAACATTGTTGAGATCATATTGAGCAATGTTGTCTTTCCTGTACCGGCTGCCCCATACACCAAAAGCACACGAGAGTTCACAAAAGCATATTTTAAAGCCTCTTTTTTTTGGTAATCCGAAAAAGTGATCCCACAGTTCCTCAAATACCTTTCGTTATATTCTCTTTGACCTTTGTTCGGTATACGAGATAATTCTAACAGCTTGTTTAGGATGAAAATCGTCGACTCTTCATACGAGCCGATACAGGCATTGTTTTCGCTCAGAATAATCTCATACCCTTGTTGCTTTTCCCAATCATCCAAGCCATCATTGTACTTTTGGATTGCTTGTTCTGTTAAATTCGCATCAAGGTTGCAATATATTTCTCCTGTGTCTTGAGTGTCTTTTGCAATAGTCCAATATGGAATGACTGCATCCGTTCTGTTTTTTTCAACCACACGAGCCAAGTACTTTACCTTATCGATTGTACTTGTATTACTTCCAGCCAAATCGGAAACAAGCGGGTTGCATTCAAACGGATAACATTTTTTGGACAGGTACAAGTCGTTGCATTGCCATTGGGGACTAAACTGAGACGGCATAACCCTTTCCAACAATTCCTCACGCAGGTTGAGCAGTAAATACCGAACAGTATATCGGCCAAAGATTTCAGACCCCATAGAATAGTTATCTCTTAGTTTTTGCAAGACAGCCCTAAAATAGGCAGTATTTACATCTTTGTAAATCATCTCTAAAAGATGTGAAAACTGTATCTCTTGTAGGTCAATCATCTCCAAGAAATTCATACCTGTTACGGTAAGAAAGCGCATCAAAGCATCATACTCCCCGTATTTTGTGGAAAGCTGGAGATTCATACAAAGTATCTTCCCCAATTTGTTTAGACACTTTGGATCTACAGATACCATCCAAGATGTGATGATTTTAATTTCTGTATTAATTCCCCACAAATTAATATATGCCGACGTATAATCGACTTGCACTGAATAATCTGTAGACATATCCAATTGGGAATATGCTGTAATACGGTTATACTTTGACGCATACATCCCAGCCTGTTGCAATGTCACCTCAAAGTATCGTTCTGTCCCAACAAAAAACGGAGTCTTCTTTTGAACATAAAATCTTGTACTGCTACGCTTTGGCTCTGACTTTTTCGCAGGAAAGGCATTTGCAATAAGTTCATAATACTGCTTATCCAGTTCGTCGGATTCTGTATGCTCCTGAAATTTCTCTAAGTTTTGAAGTACAGCAATGCTGTAGCTTTCAAATAGCGATTTGCGGATTTGCCACATAAAGCTATAGTATTTTAGCATCAGTCGTTCTGCCTGCCCATCCTCCGGAATTCGCCGCCCGATATATTGCAGCCCTCGGTAAAAATCACCTAAATATCTGGCATCCACTTTCAGAAGAGCATATTCCCAAGCAAATGCTGCGTTTGGAGTTTGATATCCGTCTTTCATTGCATTTAGCAACAATGCTGAAATACATAGATCATTCAACCTTGTCAAGATTCTCTGCGATATATTGTCCCTGTTCTTATTCAGGATGCTAAGATTATCAATGCTTTTCGTAATTTCTTCATTACAAACTTTGATAATTCGCTTGACTTCTTCGAGGGAGTAATTGTGCCGCTCCAATTGATTTACAAACGAATGTCGCTCTATAATTTCTTCTAACCTTCCACAAAAAGAAGCGATACTTTCGTCATTATTTGAGAGTTCCTCTTCTGGAGAAAAATTGATCGTAAAACTATCTTTTGCGAAATCAACGGCATTAAGGAAATTGGCCGACATATACTTCCAAAAAACTCTTTCGCTTCCTCGTTCCGTCGGATTGAGGACTACAAATAAAATTCCCGGGTCTAATGACACTTCATTACAAATAAATGCAGGAAATGCAAGATCTTTTAGTGCATATTTGATAACCCCATCACCCTCGATATAATTGCGTGTTCCCTTTATTTGGACATAGAAAGTTTGCTTAGGTCGTCTGGAAATATCCGGGATTGGAACAAATTCAAATGTTCCGTCGTGATTAGGCCACTTATCATCTGCCGCAAATGAAGTATTTATCCTTCCGTTTGAGCGAAGGAATGTTTCCAAAACAGATACTGCCGCTCTATCATCAACAGAACGCTCCGAGTGTGTTTTGATATGTCTTTCAATATTATTATGTAAATTGTCTAACATTATCTTCCCTCATTTCACATATAACTACATATGTCTTTAAATGTATTATACCATATTGTGTTATTTTTTTCAAGCCGTTTCATCCATACGAAGAATGAAGCCTGAAACAAGCATTTCGGACTTCTTCAAATTTTTGGCTTTCTTGTATTTACATTCCTCTGTTAATAAATTCTCAAATATGCTATAATTTTGTTTACTGTTTTTAAGAGGAGCAAAATTTATGAACAAACACCCGAAAAAAGATAAGACCACCGTTGTAAGCAGATACTTAAACGGCAAAACAATTTCCAAAATTTCCCACGATTTAAAAATCTCCAGAACAACTATTTATGCTTGAATAAAAGAATACAACAACACATTTCATAACGGAAAAGCACCAAACTTTCGTTATCTCCTTGATTTACAGCAGAAATGCGAAAGACAACAAAAAATCATTGAAATACTACAACGTTCGCCTTGTGCTACAAGCGCACCTTTGTCAAAACGATACGAAGTAATTAAAGACCTTTCAGCCGAATATAGCGTAAATATTTTATGCGAAGCTCTAAACGTTGCAAAAGGCAGCTACTATAATCATCTATTACGCAATAAGAACGGAGCTACTAAAGTAGCAAAGAAGCAGTCTGAAATGACACCAATCATCGAACAAATCTTTCACGAGAACAATGAAATTTTCGGAAGCAGCAAAATTTATGCGATACTAAAAGACAGGGGCTATGCCATTTCTGAGGCAACCGTCGCCAAAATAATGCACAATAACGGATTATTCTCGATCAAGCTTGCGCTAAAACACTATACAAACAACAACTGGAAAGAAAAAACAATATTCTTCAACAACAATTTCATGTTTCTCATCCTAATGAGGTTTGGGTAAGCGATGTTACGTATTTCAGCGTATTTAACAGAATGTATTATATCTGCGTCGTTTTAGATTTGTACGCAAGAAAAGTTATCGCTTACAAGATTTCTAGACACAATAGCACACAACTGACAAAAACTGTCGTTAAAATGGCTTATGAAAAAAGACATCCTACCGAAGAACTACTTTTTCACAGCGACCAAGGAAGCAACTACACATCTAATGAGTTCAGAAAATACCTAAAGAGCATTCACATTACACAATCTTTTTCAAACCCCGGAATGCCTTATGATAATTCTGTTATGGAATCATTTTTTGGAAATTTCAAGCGAGAAGCATTATATCGCTATCGTTTCAAATCGGAAAAAGATTTTTTTTGAAAGTATTGAAACATACATTAACTTCTATAATAACAAGCGCCCGCATTCTATTCTCATGAACCAGACACCAGAGAAATTTGAAGCTAACTATTTCAATAAATATAAGGAAAACTCCAAGCCGCAAACTGAACAGTAACAGTTCGAAAACGAAAGGGTTAGTTTGTTCTCAAAAGGATTTTCTGATTTTCCCTAAAAAAGTGTCCATTTTGAAATGCGTACCTAAATACGATGTTTTTTAGAAATAACTGCCTTAATAGATATAAAAAGACCTTGAATCTGAACAACAAAGGTTCATAATTCAAGGTCTATTCATGTGGTGGGAGTGAGACTTACATAAAAGATAAACCGAGACTTCAGCTTATATATAACGCAATTGTTTAACACGACTAAAAAAATGAGATGATTTGCGGCCTTTTGCCGAAATGATTTGCGATAAAAATTTAGTAGGCGCATTATCACGTTATCGTATAGATATTATTCTCGTAGTCCTTTTTTGCAACTTCATATAAAAAATCACTTGCAACAGATTCAAATACACCATACAGGGATAACCAAAGTATTTTTGTCAAGTGCAGAGATGTTTTCTTTCATACATATAATTGCACCCTGTCCAACCTTAACGTTTGATTTTTTCAGAATGTCGAAATTCTTTATCATCGACGGCGTAGGATTACTCGACTTTTTAATTTCAATCGGATGCAATTCTCCATTGGATTCGAGAATTAAATCTATTTCTCTTTGTTCTTTATCCCTGTAATAGTACATAAACGGTTCTTTGCCTACATTCAAATATGATTTTCTGATTTCATTAACTATATAGTTTTCTAAAATAGCACCATTAATAGCACTGTTTTGCAGAATTTCGGCATTTGAATATCTTGTAAGATAACATACAAGCCCCGTGTCAAAAAAGTATACTTTAGGCGTTTTTACCACCCTTTTTAAGAGATTGTTGGAATACGGATGCAAGAAATACACAACTTCGGATTTTTCAAGTAACCCTAACCATCTCTTCGCCGTGTCGTCGCTTATATCGACGTCAAGGGCAACCGAGTGGATATTTAATTCTTGCCCGATTCTGCAAGCAACGGCACGTATGAAATCCACAAACTTCACATCGTCCTTTACAACCGTTTCTTCTTTTACGTCTCGCGATATATACGTTTGCAGATAACTCGAATAATAAATATCTCTGTTTGTAAATTTCCCGCTTGCTAAGCCCGGCAATCCTCCATCCCAGATTCTTTGAAAAATACTCGCAAGGTATGCGAACTTATATTGCTCCGCTCTTGCCTGAATGTTGTCAAGTTGGATATCAAACGGAACGAGAGAACCATCACCATACAATTCGTGTTGAGATAAAGACGTCAAATTGAGTATAGCGATTCTTCCCGCCAGACTTTCTTTTGCAAGCGACATCAACCTGTAACTTTGAGAGCCCGTAAGCCAATAACTACCGGGAGCAGCCCCGTTGTCGATTGCAATTTTAATATACGAAAACAGTTCGGGGGCGTACTGCACTTCATCAATCAATACGGGAGCCTTGTGCAATTTAAGAAACATTTCCGGATCCGTTCTTGCAAGGTTTCTTTCTTGTAAATCGTCAAGCGTAACCCTATTTTTTTTCTCGTCTATGTGTTCGAGCATCGTGCTTTTCCCGACTTGTCGCGGTCCGGTGATCAAAATACAAGAATACTCTTTTGCCAGATCGGCAATAAGATTTTCCATATCTCTTTTAATATAATTCATATGTGCCTCCGTTCTGACCAAAATTCGATACAATCGTATTTTAGTCGATAATCGATAAAATGTCAAGTCCTATATAAAACTTAACCTTGTCAGAATGAGTAGCAACTTAAAATTTTAATTGATTTTAAGCACATTAATTAAATTGAAAAAAACATTTCCATTTGCCCTTCGTGGTGGTTATCGTCGAATAAGTCAGTGAATATATCAACAGCACGGAAAAATAGCGGCGAAATTTATGTACGCACATCATATTGAGTCAAACCTGCCGAAGTTCGACTCTTTTTTATTTTCATACTTGTTTTCGTTCAAATGGCTTTAGCCGTTAACATATTCAACTGTAAATGTCAAGAGTAAATGCAAAAATTTATGATAATTCAAAAAAATTTGCTATCTTAAAGACGGAAAAAAGCCTTTGTATCACCGAAATTTCGGTGATACAAAGGCAATACAATGATTTGTAACAGAAAAAGTCAAAATCAACGTACGACTAAATCAAGCCTTTTAGACTTGAATAGTAATCACGTTGATTGACATCGATGTTTGACCCCGGATATTAATCCAGGAAGATAACTACATTGCTAAACCGCGCTGTAAAAGTGCAACTTCTTTATCTAATAATTCTTTCGACGTATTCGAGTTTCATGGATTATATGCTTGTTGCTCAAGAAGAAGCGCGGGCAAACCATAGTTTAGAGAACATTGTATTTTTACTTGAAGAAACTAAAACAAGCGATGCGGAGTCGCGCAATACCGGAATAGGCCAGTGCGCATCTAAATTTACATATGCCAATTATTATTGTCCCGATCCACCGAAGTATATGTTTTATAACGAAGAAGCAACTTCGGATAAAGATAGAACACCTACTGACACGAATATTTTTGGCACAAACATGTTACTTGCACAGGAAGTACGATTTATTGGTAAAACGATGACTCCATTCTGCGCATTTGCTACTATAGACGAATTGATTGCATTTAAAAAGCAAATGCATCTTCCCAATAAAACAAATGTACCAATTTTGATTAACAAAATTGATAATAAAACAATTACTGTATCGAGACGACTTTCAAAACCCAAAGGCAAAGGAAATATCGGTCATGATCCAAGTATAGGAACACTCTTTGTTGTATACTTGATTTATATGGTATTTTGTGGTATAATATATCTATTCTTGCAAGGCGGTGGTCAAATGAAGGTAGAACTTGACAGTTTGTTTTTAGATAAGCTAAAAACTGGAATTAGTATATTTAGTGGCGCTGGTTTTTCAGTATTGCCCGCACCTGACGGCGCGAAACTTCCCAATAGTGCTGAATTGTGCGTTGAAATCCAAAAAGAATTTGGATTACAAGATATTCCTGTGGAAAGAGGGTTAGAGTATATTTCTGAATTTTGCCCTGAATCAGAATATCAAACATTCCTACGGAATCGATTTACAGTCAGTGAATACAATCCTCTGTATGATGTTATTAATAAGCTAACAATTAAGAATTTTGTCACTACAAATATAGATAACATAATAAGGAAATTAACCGATCATAGTGAACGATATTATTTAAAGAGTATCCGTGAATATGGAGCAACTATGAATGGCTGTAATGAATTATGTTATATCCCCTTACATGGTGATGTTTCTGACCCTAATTCTAAACTTTATTTTGGATCATTTGACCTGGCTGTAGTAGATAAACAAAATAGAGACCTATTCGACTTAATGTATGGAAAACTCGCTAAAGAACCTATTCTGTTTATTGGATATGGATTTCACGATAAAGGTGTTTTAAGTGTAATCAAACGACTAATGGACTTAGGAACAACTGATATTTGGGTTCAGTTTCTTCCAGAAGATAAAGATAATATTAAACTTTTCAAAAGTAAAGGTTGCCATATTATAGAAGCCTCTACAGAATCGTTGTTATCTTGGATAGACACCAATATCCAAGACGACTCAGGGAATCTAGCTTCACAAAATGCAATCAACAAAGATTTGCACCATTTTTGTGTACCTACAATTTCCGAAGTGGTAAGTATACCACAAAAAGAATTTTTCCAGCAAGGAAATACAGGCTGGCATTCTATTTTAACCGATGTGCCTTATGAAAGAAAAATAGTCGCAGAATTAGAAAATGCTACATTAACAAGAAAGAATGTAATTTTAATTGGATGTCGATTTTCTGGTAAAACAACTATTCTTATGCAGTTGGCGAGAAAAGTTAAACATAGAAATAAATTTTATGTGGACGGTATTACAAAAGAAGAAGCAGAGTTTATGATAAAGAAAATTGGCGAACAAGACGTATGGATTTTCTTTAATAATTGCACAGACAATATTTTGGCCTATAACGCTTTCGCTAAAATAAAAAACATTAAACTCGTTGGTGCTTCTGAAGAATACCGATTTGAAACAGTAAAACACTTATTAGATAAGGCAATTAATTATAAAGTTTTTGATTGCAACGAAATTAGTAAAGACGAGGCTCGTCAAATTTTTAATAAAATACCTTCTGGAATACGAAAGGAACATTTTTCATATAAAGAAACAAGTGACGAAAAATTCTCCATGTTAGAAATGGTTGCACAAAACGTAATTGGAGTTTTTACTAAAAAGCATATATCCAAAATGCTACACGAAATAGAGAAGCATAATATTGATATGCTGAAAATTGTCGCACTTACATCTTATTTATCTGAAAATGGATCGGCCATTTCATATGTAAATGTTGCGAATCTACTTGACATAAATGTATATCCAAATGCAGTGAATATTGTAAAGCAAACAAAAGATTATTTGAGAGCCTATGATTATCGTTTTGATTTAGATGAGGAAGAGCAAGACTATTTTATACTTCGTTCTAAACTTTTTGCCATAAATGTGCGCAATATATTAATTGAAGAATATAAAAAGTTTTTTGCAAGCATTGTTAGCAAATTTACAGTAAAAGAAGCTCAATATAACATCTTAAGGTATAATGTATTTAGAAGAAAAGCCTATGATGCAGAATTCTTTGCAAAACTTTTTACATTAGAACAAGCAGAAACACTCTATAAAGAACTGTATGAAAAAGATGATAGCCCTTACACTTTACAACAATGGGCGCTTTGTCTTGCTTCTTTTAAGCATTATCAGGATGCTTTTATTAAAATAGATAAAGCCATTAGTCTTATGCCTAATAATTTCAGTTTCAAAAATTCGCAAGCTATTATCTTGTTTGAATCCAATAAAGAAATTGGTTCAGCCGACGCTATAGGATATATGGAAAAAGCAATGGACACTTTAAAGATGTGTTATATGGATGATAAACGTAAAATATATCACGCCCAAAAATTCGCTGAATTTGCAATTTATTTCCATAATAAGTATGACAGGAATGACTATTTGGAAAACGCTTGGCAATGGATATCTGAAATAATCCAAGAAGATTCAAGCCCGTCTCCTCGCACTTTAAGAATTCGAGATAAACTGATGTCTATAAAATCAAAGTTATAACACACCTGTATAGTAACAATATCTCCAATGGTTCATCTTTAATAGTTCGTTTTCATTACGCTTATGTTCAACACAAGCCAATAATACGAACTCTAATTTAGGGTTCGTATTATTTTTTGCTTGAGAATTCTTTTGCGCTAAATTGAATTTTTAAAATATCTCCTTCTCTTCACATCTAATTTTTATCAATCAAAGCGGATAGATCATTGAAAAACATATCATTTTGTTAAAAACGAAAGTAATTTTAAATTTTATTTTCACAGTATCTTTGCGATACAAATTTATTATGTTTTATCGTTCTTCCCTTACGCTCCTAGTTTGCTTTGTCTTTCGGCGTGACGGTTTAGCACGGAGAAAAGCCTATATCAACGGCAAAATTATTGCTTGTTCGATATGGGCTATTTTATTGTAAGCGCAATAATTTACGCCGGTCGTTGACATAGGCATCTTGCGATTTGAAGTGATACGTTTTTGAGTTTTCTCGGTACTGCGCCGTCTTGTTGTCGAAAGACAAATAAAACTCGGAGCGATTGAGATAGATGTAGAATTGAAACTTTTATGCGCGCTTAAATTTGGATTGCACAATTTCAAAATATGAAAGATTGTGTTTTTCACTTCAAAACAATAAAATCATTGATATTTTGAGCAAAAAATTCCAAGAAAATAAAAAACCAATCCGCCAGTGGTGCGGATTGGTAAAGTGTGGTGGGAAGTGGCTGAAAATGCTCGAACTCACTATATAAGAAGAAGCGGATTTTTCCGCCTGTTCTATTTGGTTTTCTGTTTTTAAGGTCGTGTCCTTCGTCCTTTTCAGGTGCTCGGGATTATCTGTAAACGTGTACGTAATGACAATCTCGTCTTCATAGAGTATGACTTCCCGAACAAAGGCATTTACTATTAGTTTTCGCACCTTTATATCGTCCGTATTCTCGAATACGAATTTACTTAAATACATCTCTATTTGCTCGACGGTTAAGTATGTGTAACTGCGGGCTTTTTCTTTTGCAATTTCAAATTCAAGACTCGTCAATTGTTTTTCAAGTTCCGTCAAGCGAATTTTTGTTGCCTCGGTAATAATACCCTGCTCGATTGCCTTAATTATGTTGTTTTGTGCTTTTAGAGCCTCTTTCTGCTTGCGTTCCAGCAATTTCAACGCTGTGTTATCCGCCGTTTCGGCTTTATGAACGTTATAAATATTTTCGGCTATTTTATGTATCGCCGACGCGCTTTTCAGCATTTCGAATGTTGTATGAATAACCATATCTTCCAAAAACTGCTTTTGTATAGGTTTTGTGTTGCACTTCATTTTTCTGCGCTGTTTTGATTTACAGGAATAGTAATAGTGAATTGCTCCAGTTTTACTTGTTCCGCTTATTCCTATCATACGGTGTTTGCAGTCGCCACAGATAAGTTTTCCAGAAAGAATAAAGTCGAAAATCTCTTTTTTGCGGCTCGGAGCAATCTTATTTTCATCGTTTATTGCGCTTACTGCTTGCCAAAGTTCGTCCGATATAATTCTCGGAAAGATTTTATCATATACAACGCCTTGGTGTTCGACAATTCCCGTATAACGGATATCGTGAAATAAACTGTATAAATATTTTTCTCCTATGGGCATACCGTTTTTACGACGGTAGCCTTTTTCTTTGAAAATCTCTACAATAGCGTTTGCTTTATATCCTTGTGCGTACTTGGTGAAGGCTTCAAGTATAATTCCGCTTTCATATTCGTTTATGATACACTTTTTGTCAACGACGTCATATCCGAACACGGGTTTACCGCCGGTTGTCTGACCTTTCATCCAACTTTCTTTTAATCCGCGATTTATCTTTTGAGCAAGTTCCGCGCTGTAGTACTGATTCATACCTTCAAGCAGACTTTCAAGTATAATGCCTTCGGGACTATCGGGAATATTCTCCATAGCGGATACAAGTTTTACGCCGTTTTCTTTCAAAGTATGCTTATGTATTGTCATTTCGTATTTATCTCTTGAAAACCTGTCTAATTTGTAAACAAGAACAACTTCCCATTGCCGTTTTGCGCTGTCTTTTAACATACGTTGAAAATCAGGACGCATATCGTTTGTTCCCGTCATAGCACGGTCGATATATGTATCGACTATGAGTATATCGTTGTTTTGAGCATACTCTCG